>OLVR01001834.1_pt1 | contig 18283 bp, 18 predicted proteins | sample 1673261 | NCBI WGS metagenome assembly OLVR01 (sample SAMEA3178938, study PRJEB25190) | human gut metagenome | biome: human gut; feature: human-associated habitat; material: faeces | place: Austria | collected 2013 | reverse complement strand
AGAGAGAAGCCGGGAAGCGATGGAGCATGCCAGCGGGGCCAGCTTTCACAGCAGGAGAATACCTTCATAACGAACACCTGAGCATCCGGAGCCACGCCCTGCGTCAGAGCGGTATCCAGAGCGGGGGAGAAGGAGCCGTCCTCGTTCTTGATATAGCGGTTGCCGGCGGCAATGCCGGTGACGTGGGAGCCATGGTCGCCTTGCTTGTCGTTGGCGTGGGTGATATCCAGATCGTCATCCACGTAGTTGAAGCCGTAGGGGATCTTGGCGTTGACGTACAGCTGGTCGGCGGTGACACCGGGCATCTTCTTGGAGGCGTTCAGCTGCTCCAGAACGGTATCCGTCAAATCAGCAGCGGTCATCAGCGTGGCGCCGCTGTCCTTCACGGCATAGGTGAAGGCATCGGGATCCAGAGAGGGATGGTCGATGTCAGCACCGGTATCGATGATGGCCACCTTCGAGCCGGCGCCGGTATAACCGTCCGCCCAAGCCACATGGGAGCCGATCATGCTGCCGGAGGTAGCCATGTTGGGATCGGTGGTCTCATTGTCCTTCACCACGCAGGGCTCGTAGCGGGTCTCAATGAGCACGGCCTCGACGCCGGAGATCTTCTCGATCTTTTCGATCTGGCCGTATTCCACATTGGCGGAGATGATGTTGGCCGCCAGAGTCAGGTTCCAGACCACGTCCAGAGCCTCACCGCCCAGAGCCTTTTTGGAGATGGTCTTAGCCATCTTCTCCTGCTTGGTCTCCAGCTTCTGACGGTACTTCATGGCCGCAGAATTGGTAGCGATATCCTCGCTGGAGTAACCCTTCGCCAGCGTGGAGGCATCTTTCAGAACGATGGAGACACGGACTACGTCGGTGTCTGCATATTCCGGAGTGTCTTGCGCCACCTTCTCAGCGTTGTTCTTATCCAAACGCAGATCGGTGGAACGGTTGTCGATCTTTTCCCAGGTGAGGCCGTTGCCGGTACCGCTGGCAGGCGTCTTGGCGGCGGCCCAGGTGGGCGTGACCAGGCTTAGGCTCAGAACCAGAGCCAGCAGCACGGACAATGCCCGCTTCATGGGCTTTGCGTGTTTCATAAGCGCACTCTCTCTTTCCCCGGCGTCAGCCGGTTAGAATTGACCATACGGTGTGCCGGAAGCGGCTGCCCTGCTGCATACCGAGCAAGTATGGTTTCGCTTATCATAGCACGATTTGGAAGTGATTGCAATTCTTAAGAAATATATTCTGGCGAAATTTTCGTTGAAATTTTTCTCCTGTGCAGGCATATTTTTGCCGGATTTAACAGTTTCTTCAAAAATGGAATGCCGAATCGATTCACTGAATGATTTACTGCGCGAAGAGGAATGTGCGTGATAGGTGGACAAAGATGAGAAATGTTCGGGAAATGGGCTATATAAAGGGTTAGTGAGGGCTAACCAAGGACGTATGGAGGCGGGGGCGTCTGCCGGAGACGGACAGGGGTAGTAAAAGCTCCAGCCAACTTGGCAGAAATACCGTTGATGCTCTTTCCGCTTGCCGGAAATTGAAGGGCTATAACGGCGATGTGCATTTTCAAAATGCTGACACATTCTTTCTGATGCCGAATCTACGCTGGCACTTGAGATCGGTGCAGGTGTCGACCAAGGGGAAGATGAGGATCGAGCAGCCAGTATTCACTGGAGGATCAAATCCTGAAGGAGTTCCCCCAGAGAATCCGATCGTTGGAGCAGCACATCGAGGGCTATCGGGCAGATATTGACCAGCGCAAAAGAAATACCGAGCCCAACGAGGGCTGCTTCTCTCCGATGTTTATGCCGGGCGGCACAGTAAGGGAAAAGAAGGCTGCCGGCGATGCCATCCTCGGCCTTTGCAAGTCCATGACAAGCCCAGAGCCGATTTCCATCGGTCACTACCGTGGCTTTGACATGGAGCTGTCCTTCGATACCTTCAGTCGGGAATATAAGATCACACTGATTCATCAGCTGCGGCATATCCGGACATTGTGAACATCACTCAGCTCCAATCGATGCTTGGCATCAGCCGCCATCTTGCCTATGACTTAATCAATGACGGGTATATCAGAGGACTGAAAATCGGAAATGCGTTCCGGATACCCAAGGTCAATGTCATTGAGTATGTCATGGATCAGGGAAAAAGTGCGATTTGAACTCTGTTTTGATGATCGCATATTTGAGTATCTCCCACCGACCGAATAAAATATAGATGTCGGTGGGAGATGCCTGTATACAATTCAATGATTCCGGAGGTAATAAAAATGGTATCAGGAACTCTTGCGCTGAAGAACGGCTACTATTATGCCGTTCTCAGCTATCAGGACGCAGCAGGAAAACGCCATCAAAAATGGGTATCGACAGGATTGCCCCAAAAAGGCAATAAGCGCCGGGCAGGACAGGAACTTATTCGTATTCGCAGCGAATTTGAGATTCCTCCGGCTGCTGGAGAATTAAACTCTAATAAGACTATTTGGATCAATGGCTTGAGGTTGTCAGAGCGAGGATCAAGCCCGCAACATTCGGCTCGTATCAAGGAATGGTCAAAAGCACGATTGGTCCGTATTTCCGCAAAAAGGAGCTAACCTTGAAAGAACTGGAGGCTCGGCACATCCAACAGTTTTATACGGAGAAGCTGAAAACCGTTACGCCGAATTCGGTTATCCACTATCATGCGGTAAGTTATCAGGCCTTGAAGTATGCGATGAAAACCGACATGGTACCGCAGAATGTTGCTATGAAGGTGGATAGGCCGAGGAAGAACTCGTTTCAGCCGACCTTTCTTGACGCAGAGTAAATGCAGAAGCTGTTTGAGGTTGTCAAGGGAACGCGGCTGGAGCTTCTGGTTTTGGTTGCTGCGTTTTATGGACTGCGCCGTGGCGAGGTGCTCGGGCTAAAGTGGGATGCGATCGATTTCAATCGCGGAACGCTGACCATCAAACGAACAGTCACTGAGGCAACGATTGACGGCACCATGAAAATTATCGAGCAGGATTCTGCTAAGACCAAATCAAGCCTGAGAACGCTTCCCTTGGTGGGGAGCTTCTGCGACTACTTTCAAAAGGTAAAAGAGGCCCAGGAGCTAAACAAGAAGGTTTGCGGCAATTGCTATAACTACGATTACGACGGTTATGTCTTTGTGAACGAGCTGGGAGAGCGCATGCGCCCAAACTATTTGACGGAGTACTTTCCTAAGTACATAGCAAAACACGGGATGCCGAAGATGCGGTTTCATGATCTTCGCCATAGCTGCGCCAGCTTGCTGCTGGCTAACGGCGTGCCGCTGAAGCAAATCCAGGAATGGCTCGGTCACTCGGATTTCAGCACGACCGCCAATATTTATGCCCATCTCGACTACAGATCCAAAATATCCTCGGCGCAGGCCATGGAGCAAGGAATGCTTCTTCCGAGATCAGATGATTTCGGGAGCCGCTGGGAAAATGTAACCGAGCAGGGCAAGATAGCAGAACCGGATTTGAACCCGGTTTTCGACTAAAAAACATGCCGTTCTAACACGAAAACGGGCCGTTCTAACGCCGTTCCAACGCGAAAATCGGAAAATTCAAGGAGTCGGACAAAAAAGGAAAGTCCAGCAAACCCTTGAGTTTACTGGACTTTTTTGGCGGAGAGTTAGGGATTCGAACCCTAGGTTCCTTTTGGGAACACGACATTTCGAGCCATTTGGAGAGGAAATCCAATGAAAATTGATGCGTTCCTCTCGTGACCCTTAAAACCGCAATCCACTCGCACTCACTACTCTGCACAAAGCATAGAAAATGCGTAGATAGAGACAAGTCTGCTGGACACAGCATAGTCTAAAAAGCACCAAATATCAAGGATTTCCGAGGACGGAAAGCCAAACGCTCCACACGATTTCGAGTCGTTCTCGTTATGACCTCTTCGATAGCCCTCCGTATATCTCAACTGTTTTCCGTGCGCTGAGAAAATGCAAGAAAAACACGCAAGAACAATATGAAATTTTGAAATTCGATCCGGCGAAAACCCTTATAAATCAAGGGTTTTCAGCGGAGAAAACGCCCAGAGCCAACGCGCATTTCGAGTGTCGCACCTTCGACCTCTCGGACAACTCTCCGTATACCTCAAGTGTAATCCTTGCTCCGGAAGAATGCAAGAAAAACACGCAAGAACGATATGAAATTGTGAAATCCGAACCCGCGCAAAGCCCTGTGCGGCGGACATTTTCAGCGGACGAAACGGCCGGAGCTTCCAAAAATTTCGAGTCTTTTATGCAACTGTGACGGGGGTGTCCGTTTGGGGGTCGTTTCTGTAAGCCCCGTACCCGCCGAAAGCCGCTTGAAATCAGGCTTTTTCGCTTGGAAAGCCTTGCGGGACGGGCTTTTTTGAAAGTGGGTTCAAATCGGCATTTTTCCCGATTTTGGAGAGAAATGCGGGAAGATAGGAGAGAAAAACCGGGAGATGGCTATACACCGCAGGATAGAGCTTCCAACCGACGAAAATCTATTTTTGAGGTGTTACAAATGGATGTATTCCCCGTTAACTGGGACAGCGTTCCCGAGGTAATGAACAAGGAGCAATTTTTCCGAATCTGCCACATCAGCAAGTCCACGGCGCTGCACCTGCTCAAAAGCGGCAAGGTGCCCTGCGAGTGGTCGGGTAAGAAAACCCGGTGCTATAAAATCCGAAAAGAGGATGTGAAAGCATACTTGGAGGAGCGGGCGATTTTTCCAGAACTCTATTCTGCGCCGAAGGGATGGTACGGCACCCACTATGTGGCGAGGCTCTCCAAGGAGCTGCCCGAGGACACGCTGCGGCAGATGCACGGCTACTATGAAAAGCTGCTGCGCAAATACCCGGATGTGGTCACGGTAAAGGATGTGGTGGCCCTGACCGGCTACACCCTGACCACCGTCCACAACTGGTGCAGCCGCGGGTCGCTGAAAGCCTTTCAAAAGGGACTGAAGTTCTGTATCCCGAAAATCTTTCTTGTGGATTTCTTCTGCTCCCTGACCTTCCGCTCCATCACCCGCAAAAGCCTCTGGCATATCCAGACGCTGAATGAATTCAGCAGGAAGATGAAGAAATAATGTGCGATTCTGAAATTCGCACACTCGCACCTGCCTTTCGGTTTTGGTAGACTGTAACCGAAAGGCGGGTGCATTTTGCATTGCAGACCTGCCGGGGAAATTTTGAATGGGAGGATCACATATGAAATCGCTATTTGAGCAACTGGGCGGCACTTACACAAGGCAGGGCGACTATTGCCTACCCAATGTTTGCTTACCGCCCGAAGAAGAACGCCCCATCGGCGTTTACGGCCAGCGGCGGCGAGTTTATCTGAAGGAGCATCATCGGGTGCTGTATTATAACCTGCTGACCGCCGGGACGCTGGGCGGCCACCTTGCAGACATCGAGGAGCAGGCGCAGGAACTCTTTCTTCGGCTGGTAGAACAATACGCAGACACCGAGGGCGTGACGGAGGAGGTAAAGGCCAATGACCCGCAGGCGTGGGTGCGAAAGATGAACGGCATCTGGCATCGGGCAAATGAGGTTGTAATGCAGGAAATCGTATATGGGTAATGAACAAGCGGGGGCCGATGGCCTCCGCTTGCTTTATATACAGCTCCGGTCGAATGAAAAAGAACAATGTTTGGAACAATATCAAAAATTTCCGGAACAATGTCATTGTTCTATCGGAACTATGTCAAACTAAATTTGATATTGTTCCGGACTTTATCAGAGCAAGAGGTCAGAAGCTTTCCGGTACAAGCGCCAGTTTGTTGATTGATTCGTGTGCCCGCACTAGCGCATCATAAACTGCCAAAACATCTTCGCAGTCCCAAGTTCGCAGAGATTTTTCATCAATCACACCGGCACTTTCCTGAATGATCTTCGCAAGCTGTTCTTCATCTGCAACGGCGACAACAGCTTGAACCGCTGCATTGCTCTGTGCCTTTTTCAAATTTAGAATAAGGCTATCGATAGAACCTTTGGACTGCACCTCAAAAACATAAATCGCTTTTCCCATATTGCCGATTTTAGCTTCCCAGACAGCATCCACAACTGCGCCTGTTGCAATCTTTACTTCAGAGCGGCTGTCAAAGCCGAGCAGTTCGCCGATGGCAACCAACTTTTCCTTAATCTCATCGTGGAGAGATTTTGAATCCTTCACGGTAACAGGTTTCTTGACTTCAGGGGTAGCAGGAGATACGGGAGACTTCTTTTCAGCGAGTGGTAAAATTTCATCCCACATAAAGTAATCTACTGCTAAAAGATCATAATCATCTGCACCGGCTTTTTTGAGTTCTGCGGCGATCTTTTTTGCAATAGCACATACTTCCGCATACTTCTTTCCGGTGTACTGATAGTTGTATTTCGGCATATCGGGGATATCAAGATAGCCATAACAAAGGATAGTTGTCTTATTAAAGATTACATATTCCTGCGGGTTTGCGTATGTAAGTAACTCGCTGATAGTTGCAGGCCCCATACCCTTTATAGATTTCAAAAATACATCCCAACGCTTTTCAATAGGATTTGTACCATATAACAATTCAGCCAAATGCTTTTTTAGCGTGGCAAAACCGTTGTCGGCAATCAGCTTGTCAACAACATATTTTTTATTACCCCAAATAAGCATAGACCAAAGCTTACTGATATACTCTAAGAACTCTTCTTCAGTCATTGCAATAAGCTTGTCCTTGGTAAATGACTGATAATAGTCCTTGCGCTCCTTGCGCTCAGCCCAATTTTCTTCGTAATATGCCGCATTGGACTTCGTTTTCTTTGTAAACTCAGCTATTGCTGAATTCAATTTTTGTGCGTTCATGTTCCTTCCTCCGTTGATAACTTTACGATTTTGTCAAGCAAAGTAATAAAACCTTCAAATTCTTCTTTGGCGAAAGTCATGTGCTTATCTTCAAGCCCCTTTTTGATTCTGGATGAAAGTTTTGGAAGGTTTTTAAAAGGATGATGGCTATTTTCAATAGCCTTATCCACCATTGGTTTTACTGTTTTATCCCAAGAGAAATAATCTTCTATTAAGAAATCCCCTCCAGTAACTCCTGTTTTATAAGGGATAAAACTTACAGTTAGATTGTTTTGCTTTACATCATCATAATGAGCAATGGATTCATCCGAAGTAGTCAAGTTCAAAAGTGACGCTGCTCCTGTTTGCCCCTCATTATCTCTATCAAAAAACACAATAACCTTTTTGCTATTAGGAATGACCTCAAGCAAATCTGTAATAAAGAATTGCATATTATCAGCCCCGCCGGCACTCATAAAATCAACTTGTAGTTGATCATACGAAGGATTATCATTTTTGAGCAAATCTATAGCCCGTTTAACATATTTAACATCTGTTTTACCTTCAAATACGACCAGTGGTCTGTTGGATTTCAACATCATTCCTTGACCAATGACATCCCAAGATGTTCCCGTCAAATGTTTAATCTTATCAATTTTTTCTTCTGTTAAAAGCGTTAATTTTCCACCTTCGTGATCTAACATCAGCAATTCTTTCTCATTAGCTAGTTGAGCAAGAATTGGAGAATGTGTCGCAACAACCATTTGACGATCAAATTTGCAATATTCGGCAAAAAGATTGTATATCTGTTGCTTACGTCCTTCATGAATATTTGCATCAGGCTCATCAAAGAGGATTAATGAATTTTCATCGGCAACAAAAGATAAAACTGATCTGATCAAAATTAGTTTCTTCTCGCCTTCGCTTAAATCTTTTGCCGAAAAACCATTGTAGATTAATTCAATATTCTTAATTACCTTTCTGTCTTTAGGCATATATGCCTGAACGAAGTAATCAAACAACTGTTTTTCGTAATAGTTGAACTCTTCGGGCTTGTTGTTAAGAAATTTGGCATCTGCAAACATATAAAAATTCTTCATCGCTGCAAAATCTTCAAAAATCCGAACACCATATGTATCGAATATACTTTCTTTGGTCATTGCATATAAATAGACTGGCTCGCCATCAGGACCTTTGCTATGTTCGGAAAAAAGGTTTACAGACTGAAGAAATGATTTTAGCAATTCTGATTTACAGTGCCGTTCAACATTTTGTGTATAAAAGAGCAATATATGGTCTACGGTATCTCTACCAATAGTTTCTTTTAAAAACTGCTTATCATCTTCAGCAGTGCTATAAACGAGTGAAAGCAACGCAATATCCCAGTAATACTTGTTTATGTAATACATTTTGGGGGATAGGGTATTACTTGTACCTGCATTTATATCTCTTGTGAACTTTAAATAGAATGGCTCATAATAATTGTGCCACCAACGTTTATCCTCCCCGCTATACAAAGCTATAACATTAGTGGGTAATAAACCTCGTAAAGCAAGTTCCTTAACGGCAATTACTTTTCCATCCACATAGTATTGGCATCGGTATATTGTTTGCTCTAATTTAACTTCTTTTCCTTTTATCTCATAGGTCAATGAATATACAAACTTGTGAATGGCTTTAGCAGAATAGGCGTTGACAAAAATACCACTTATAGCCTCTAAAACATTGCTTTTTCCTGAACCATTATTACCAATTAGGATAGATAAACCTTTACCTGATTCAAAATCAACTGTAAAATCTATTAAATTTTTATACTTTTTAATTTGTAACTTTTTGAGTTTCACCGAAAACGGCCTCCTCAAATTCTTTTTTCGCCCGTTGTGAATGTAAAGGTATTTGCAGCTGTAAAGTTGCAATTTTTCTGCGCACTTCAGAAATATAATCAACTATTTCCTGTTGTTTTTGTGGAGATGGTAAAGGGATTTTTAATCCCATAAAATCACTTTCGTTAATACGTGGCATACGTGCTCCACTATACAAGGGTGTTAATTGTTCTTGAATAATTATGGAAGAAAGAATCTCCATAAAATATATCCGATTGATATTCTTTGTATCAAACACAAAGAATTCAGATGAACATACTACATTTTTTGTTGCAGACCTATTCTCCCAGTACTTATTTAAATAAGGTCTAAGTTTACCATAGATAATATAATCGTATGGCACACGAACAGTTTGACTTAATATATCTTTGCCGGATATCTGTTGCATGAATACTTTACCTGTATTTTTTTCAACATGCTCCATTCCGATATAAGCGAATTTTTTGTCCGGATTTTCCTTGGTGTTAATGCGTAACCTTTTCCCGGATGTGTCAACCATAAAATGAGCAATCACAGCTGCCATATCAATCATTTTTTCGTTTGAGTTAATTATTATTCTGTTGGAAAGATAAGTCGGATCCCATCTTGTTAAGTTCTTATAATATGTAGTACCTATTAAACCGTTAAAGGATGATCTCTTGAACGATATTCCTAACTTTTTTAATATGTACTGTTCTATTTGATACTGTAAATTATCAATTGAATCCTGGTCTTTCTTTGCTTCAGCTAGTTGAGTATTATATTTACGTATCAAATCTTTCTGAACATCGGCTTCGGGCATAGGGATCTTATAATTCAAAAATTTTTCTTCCTGTAAATACAAGCGATTGCCACTACCATTACTACAATCCTGCCAAGCTTGTACAAATACGTTAGAAGATAATAATAAAATCAAATAGTCAATATTTGCGATTTCGGGATTCACATCATAAACCCAAAAATTACCGGTAATAATAGCGCCATCTGCTTCAGGAGGAACAATGCCAAATGCACCGTTTCGAGCGTCGATTTTTGACACTGCTAACTGACCAGCCTTTACATAGTACTGTTTCTTGGTTTTGATATCTTTTCCTAAAACCTCATCTCTGACAAAAACACCACCGCAATTTGTTTTGATTGTAATACGCTTGTATCTTTTGTCATCTTCAACAACCATTTGATCTTTTCGGCGTGTTATTGCTTTTCCTATTCTTTTTAACTCAAAAGATGAATTAATCGAGGTGGAACTAAAGAATTGTTTTATATTCCAATCGATGGTTTGGCTAAATAAAATAGAGGACAACACTGAATTTGTATTTACCACTTTAGTTCAACCTCCTTACCATCGCTGGTACGGAAAAGCCTTCCTTGCGAATTTATGGTATAGGAAACAACGCTATTGGCTTCGTTCCATAGCTTCTTTGCAATTCTATATTCTTTATATTCATCTTGAAGGGTAGGAAGCTGATTGCCTGCGGAAACAGCACCTGTAGAAGTAATGCCCGCATCCTCAACCATAGCTATAGGAATTTCGTAATCGAAGTATTCTTTGGTGAGCGGTTTAGCTTCTTCGATGATAGCCTTTTCAAGATCTCTGAGTTCTTTTTCTGCTGCTGCAATGAGCGCTTTAACCTTAAGTTTCTTGGATTTTTCTTCGACTATTTTTTCTTGCAAAGCTTTTATTTGGCCGATGTACTTCTGTCTAATTTCTTTTTCTGCCCTTGTTTTTGCACCTAAGTACTGAAGCTCTTCTTCTTCGGTAAAACGCTTGAAGAAAACAAGGCTGGGTTTTACTGTGGCACCGGCAGCGATAAATACATCTTGGGGGATTGAACAAATCAAAATGATTTTAGCCTTACCTTCAAAATACTCACGAATTTTCTGAAGGTTTGATGTGTTAAGCACACCTTCAGGCAAAACCATACCCATACGGCCACCTTTTTTAAGCAGTCTCAGACAACGTTCCATAAAGAGAACTTCGGTAAGACCGGACATGGAACCTACGTCGTACAATGAAAGCAAGGACTTACCAATGTTGTCATTTACCTGCTTAAGTGCTTTTTCATAAGCTTCGCCGTATTTTTCTTTATATTTTGCGATTAAAGCTTCATCGGTAAATTTATCTGCTTCGGTAATTTTTTGGGATTTATCAATTCTCGCACCAAAAGGAGGATTGGTTAATATAACGTCGAAACGCTCTTCAAAAATACCGTTAACATTCAGCAAGCCATCGTGATGATGAACACCACCGTGTCCATCGCCGTGCATAATCATATTCATTTTTGATGTTCTTGCCATACGAGGGTTAGCATCTGTCCCGTAAATGCAATTTCGTGACAGATTATACATACGACTACCTTCTACTTGGGTATCAAGTTCTTTGTTAAGTGTGGATTGCATAGCTTCGATGCGTTCGTTGATAACTACCTGTTCTTTTTCGGACAGTGAATCGTAGTTCTCTCCTTCAATAACGGAACGCAATTCGGATTTAGCTTTCTTTACGTCTTCCTCGATTTTTTCACGCATATATTCGAATGCTTTGATTAAGAAGCCGCCACTACCGCAAGTAGGATCGCATACAGTTTCATTCTCTTTGGGATCCAGAATGTGTGTCATAAAATCAACTATAGTACGAGGCGTAAAGTACTGACCTAATTCGCCACGGAAAGTAGTACCCAAGAACTGTTCAAAGGCTATACCCTTAACATCATCCTGTGTGTCGGAAAGGTTATAGGTTTCAAGTTTTTCGAGAATTTGCTCAAAACTGTTTTGTCTAATTTTGATGATTTCGTTTTCCTCAAAAAGTTGGTCATCCTTAAACTCTTCCTTGGTGTTGTAAAACAAGAATTGCATATAAGGAAGGTCTTTGGGAGTTCCTTTCAGGCTTGGACGAATCTCTTTTTCGAACCATTTTTCTTTTTCTACAAACTCATTTTTCGTAAAAACTTTTGCACCACGCTGCTCACGCTCGTATTTGATTTTCATAAAGAGAATTTTGCTGATTTCATCAAATGCAGCTTCGGGAGAAAGCTTATCATTATTACGAATAATGTTATGGCAAGTGCGAAGAATCTTTGTAAAATCATCTCTCGTAAATGTTTTAGTTTTGGAAAGAATATCTTTTACTTTTTTATCATTCAGTGCTTCTTCAGCGGTAGGAATAGCAACAACCTCTACTAACTCCTTGGGAAGATAATCTTTGTCAACGTTAAAGTATTTTGTTTCTTTTTCGTTAGTGGTTACAAAGAAACTTGCACCAGCCCAAGAAGCATAATTGTATCCCTGATAATAATCTTCTTCACGAATACGAACATTTTCAGCTTTACATTCAACAACAATAAAAGCGGCTTTGCTTTCGATTTTATCCTGTTTTGATTTCCAAATAACAATATCTGCACGTGCTTTGCCTTGACCACGTTGAGAGTTATTGACCTTAATTTCTTGTGCCATTTGGTCAAGAGAATATCCATAGTCCTCTACAAGGATTTTTATGTATTCTTGGCGTACTTTCTCTTCGGGAGTTTCAATATGCCAAGAATCAGCTAACGGGCAAAAGATTTTTCCGTTTTCTCTTTCAATCTTTAATGTGCTCATAATAAAGCCTCCGTTTTTTGTTGTCCCTCAAACATCAACAAATTCCGCATAAAAGATGCCATGAATATGGGCTTGAGGAAAGGATATATGCGGGATAATAAGATTAAATCGCTCATGTCCTAAGCCAAAACTTCCCATTTTCCGTAGCGTTTGCCGTCAACTCTACGGAGATATTGCTTCTCTTTCAGAGAGTCTGTAATGCGCTTTATACTTCTGACGGATTTTCCTGTTTGTTCTGCGAGCTCGGTTTGCTTAACAGACGGGTTCTTTTTTATTAAATCTAACACGGCAAGTTCTTCTAAAGTGCATTTCAAAGTGTCAATTTGGCACTTTGGCGTTTCGCTTTTGGCACTTTGGGAAATGTTTTCATCCACAAAATCAACATGCATATAGCGGTTCTTCAGGTCATGATTTGTACCGAGCAGAAGGTTTGAGAAAAACAATTCCAAAAATTTTGTGGTGGAATGAATACCTTTTTGCAAATCGTTATAGTTTGCTCGAACCAATGCGTTGCGGAAGTACCAAGAGTTTTCACGGAACGCATCGTTATTGACACGGAACCCAAAGGTTTTCATATACTTAATCATAAACACGGCGGTTGCTCTTGTGTTGCCCTCACCGAAGGGATGAATCTGCCAAATGTCCGATGCAAATTTTGCAAGGTGTTTCACCGATGCTTCAACCGACAATCCCTCATAGGAAAACTGTTTTTCGGTGGCAAAATCATAATCCAAAGTATCTTTTATGCTATTAAAATCAGCATAGATAACCGTTTCGCCATTCAGTATCCATTCCTTTTTGGAAATGTTATACTTACGTATTTGTCCGGCGTGGTCAAATACGCCCTCAAACAATCTGCGGTGAATGGTAATCCACTCGGCAGGAGAAAACTGAAACGTCTTTTCGCCCAAAAGCTTGGTTATTCTTGCAGATACGATATCTGCCTCTTTGGTTTCGTTTTCGATTTCTGTACGGGTGGTTCTCTGCTCGTAATAGCTGTGGATACGCTTCTGGGCCTCATCAATGGTGATTTTGCCCTCGATGTGATCCTTTGCAGTATCCAGCAAATAATCGGAGGTTTTCAGTCCGTCCACCGCCTGCAAGCCGATGGCGGTCTGCCACGCCTCGCTTTTTTCGGCTCGGTCCGGTTCACCCTGCTTGATATATTCTTCCAGTTCAAATTGCCAATTCTGATCCGGCATATTTGCACCTCATTCCTTGCTCAAATCTTCCGCCTTGAATGTCGTGTACCCTTCGTAATAGTAGCTGTGGTCGATGCCGTTCCTATACACCTCACGGCTGCCGACCTCATCGGTCAGTGCCGCCTTCAGCAGCACCTTGATCTCCGCATCCTTGATGGGGCTGCGCTCCATTGCAAGGAGATAATCCTCTTTATCCACCTTGCTCCAGTCCACGACCCTGCCGATTTTGGTTTTCAGGATGTGGTCAAGCCAAATGCGGGTGCTGCGGCCGTTACCCTCCCGAAAGGGGTGGGCAATATTCATTTCCACATATTTTTCGATGATCTCGTCAAAAGTGGACTGTGGCATCTTGTCGATGTTGGCCAGTGCCGCCTCCAGATACATCAGCGGCGCAAAGCGGAAATTGCCCTTCGCCAGATTCACCGTGCGCAGCTTACCGGCAAAGTTGTAAATATCCTCAAACAGATATTTGTGAATCGGTTGCAAGGTCGAGAATTTACCCGCCGGTAGGGTGTCAAGTACGCCGTTTTCAAACAGTTCTACCGCCTTTTTCTTGCTGAGGCGTTCTTCTTCCCGGGCAAGATCGGCGGAGCTTGTCAGCCCCAATTTATTTTCCAGTGCCATCGTGCATCTCCTGATTAATTTACAAGGTATTTAAGCACAAAAAACAGTCCGACAAGCACTGTAATAATCAATAACACAACCCATCCGGTGGCTTTCTTCGCTTTCTTTTTTGAGTAAACCGGCCATGCGGAATATGTATATTGTGCTTGCGGAGATTGGTGGAGCGGTTTTGGCTTTGCGACAGGCCGAGGTTTTGTCGCCTTTTGATACATAGCAAGAGGATCACCTTGCTTCATAATCCTATCATAAAAATCGTCAATCCATTGTGCGTCGCTGAGGCAACACATGTTTTCCTCGCTGCTATTCGGGTCGTGTACAATTTGATTTCTGACCCAACGGTAATGCTTAAGGTACTTGAGATCTTCGACCCAGCCTTGCACCCGATATGAACCATTTGGGGTACTTTCCATCTCGGCTATATATGCGGAGACACCGTGCTGAGTTTGCAGCATATCGCCACACAGCTTTTCGAGATGCTTATACGAATCTATAAAGCCCATAGCTCATCACCCAATCCAGATTACTTATCCGCCGCCACGCCGGATTTCATCCAGGCGTCTACTTCGCTGATCTTAAATTTCCAAAGGCGGCCTATTTTTGCAGCGGGCATATTTCTTTTCTCTATCCAGGCGAGTACCGTATCACGGCTGACGCCGAGGTATTCGCAAATCTCTTTCATTGAGTACCAGCGTTCGATGGTCGGTTCCATTAAAACATCCTCACTTTCGGGCAGGGTTCAATAGCTATAATTATACAATTTAAGTATATCACGGCAAGGCGGATTTATCAAGGATTATTGCGGATTTACGAGGGATTCAGAAGAAAATTTTATAATTAAAAGTGAAAGGTTTCCCCGCTCAGTTTACTGATTTGAGCGGAGAAACCTTTTTTGCTACATATCTCTTTTTTCGGAAACGCCCCCACAAATGGTCTTGCAATTTTGAGAATAAGTGAGGACGGAAAATTTTTTGAGAATTTTCTCGAAAACACCCCCACAAACGGCGCCCCTTATTCAGAATAAGTGAAGGGAGAAATATTTTTGTGGGGAATTTTGAAAAGTACCCTGCCAAACGGCACCCCTTATTCAGAGTAAGTAGAGGGACCTTTTGAAAAGCTGAGAGGATTTTTCAAATTACTTTGCCAGAATCTCAAAAAATTTCCCAATTGGTTAGTAGGAAGGCCCTGAAAAATTTTCTTCAAAATTCTTTTTATTTTTGCCGGAAAAATTCCCAATTAAGTAGTAGAGGGGTTCGCAGAAAAATTCTCAAAAGTTCTTTCGTTCAAATCCGAAAAAATTTCCCGGTTGGTTAGTAGAGAGACTTTCAAAGAAATTTTTCAAAATTCCTTCGTACAAATCGAAAAATTTTTCCCAGTTGATTAGTGAGGGGGTTAAAAAACAGCCCTTCTCGCTGGCTACCTATTGAGGGGACTGTCTCCCTGTGTACCTTGAAAATTGAATCGCCGCCTCCAAAGGATATGCTTCCGGCAAGTGACGCCACGACTTCCCGATCATTCAGGGCTCCTGCAAAATCGAAGATTTTGTGGGAAGAGGAGCAGCAGTGAAACGAATGAGCTTTCGCACGAGCGCGGAAGCGAATGATATGGAACTTGCTGCGACGAGAGCGCACCGAAGAAGCAATACGCCGTGGTGAGACTCCGGGGCTGGAACGATGCGGATGAGCGGCAGCAAACAAAAACCACCGCAGAAATGCGGCGTCAAGAACAGACAAAGGAGGTTCAAACCTATGAAGAAAGGAGAGCTCAGAGAGCTTTATCAGATGATGTTTCCGGAATACCCGGACATCGTGACCGTCAAAGAGCTTCGGGAGATGCTGGGCATCAGCCGCAAGCTGGCCTACAAGCTGATCGACTATGGGTACATCCACGCCGTGAAGATCGGCACGACGCTGAAGATCCCGAAAATCAGCGTCATCAACTATGTGATGGAGAAGGAGGTGAAGAAAGTTGGATGAGATCAAGCGCCTGACGCCCGCCCAAAGGGCACGCTGTAACCGGCTGATCCGGCGGCTGTGCGCCAACTACGACGGTGGTAACTGCCTGCCGCTGGACGACGGCGAGGGCTGCGTGTGTGTGCAGATGATTTCCTATTCGCTGCTGTGCAAGTACTTCCGGCGGGCGGTTCTGCCCGCCGACAAGGTACTCTGCGCCGATATTTACCGGCAGCGTACACGGACCTGCGAACGGTGTGGAAAGCCCTTTGCACCCGGCAGCAATCGGCAGAAATACTGCCCGGAATGCGGCCACTCCATCCGGCGCAAGCAGAAGGCAGACTCGGCCAGACGGCGACGCAGCGTCGAACATTAAGCGCCGAGAAAGCCTTGATTTCCGGGGCTTTTTTGAGGGCAAAGCGGGTACGGGTGGCCGTTTCCATCCGCCCCCGCCAAAATCCATTTCTAACATTCTACAAAGGAGAAATTTCTATGGGTAACAAACTGAAAACCGTGGACGCAGAGACCTTGCTGTCCACGCCGATGAGCAAGACGATGTTCATCGTAGACGGCCTTATTTCGCAGAGTGTCAATGTCATCAGCGGTGCCAGCAAGATCGGCAAAAGCTGGCTGATGCTGTGGCTGGGGCGTTCGGGGTCTCCGAAAAGTCGGAAGACTTTTTGGGGTGAGGAGGAGCAGTGTAGTGAGTGAGTTTTGCCGCTTGCGGCGAAACGAAGGATACGGAGCTTGTGACGACGAGGCGCAGGGAAACTCTATTTGGGGGCTGCCTACACTGCAATGTGATGTGCTCTATCTGAGCCTTGAGGACACCCAGCGCCGCATCAAAGACCGGCTCTACAATCTTACCGACAGCGCTCCGGACAACCTGTATTTCGCCGTGACCTCCGGGCTGATCGGCGGCGGGCTGGAGGAGCAGATCACGGATTTCCTGACCGAGCATCCCGCCACCAAGCTGGTCATCATCGACACGCTGCAAAAGGTGCGGGACTCCAAGGGCAGCACCGGAAAAGCAGGAATGTACGGCAACGATTACGATGACATTTCCTCCATTAAGCGCATTGCCGACGGCTTCAACATCGCCATTTTGCTGGTGCATCACCTGCGAAAGCTGCAAGACAGCGACGATCCCTTTAACGATGTCAGCGGCTCCACCGGCATCATCGGCGCTGCGGACACCAACTTCATCCTGCGCCGTAAGCGCAGCGGAAACGCCGCTACGCTGCTGGTCAGCGGGCGGGATGTGGAATATCAGGAACTGACCTTGCAGTTTAACGACCTTGTCTGGGAGCTGGTGGAGCGCAAGAACAGCGAGGACATTCATAAGGCGGAACTGCCGAAATTTCTGTTTCGGGTGGTGGACTTTATGGAGTGCCGTACCGAATGGGTAGGCACGGCCACGGAGTTGCTGACCGAAATGAAGGAGCAGGAGGTCACGCCCAATATGGTCACAAAGTATCTCGGTCAGTTCGCCTATGAGGTGCTGGAGCCGCTGGGCATCGAGTATCGCACCAAGCGCACAGGCAAAAGCCGACTCATCAAATTTCTGCGCCGTGACGGCGATGACGCAAATGACGCCGGGATCGCTATATAAGGAAATCCCCGTCACAACCGTCATTGCCGTCACAAACCGAAGAAAGGGGGTGAACAAATGCGCAGCAAAAACTACGGGATCAATGTCCGTGTGACCGAGCAGGAGAAGCAGAAGCTGCTGGAAAATGCCCGGTTCTGTTCTCTGTCGCTGTCGGAATATCTGCGGCGGCTGGGGCTTGGAAAAGAGGTCAAAGCGGCCATCACGGAGCGGGATTACCGCCTGTTTCGGATGCTGAACGGCCTGAAAGCGGAGCTCCCACAGCTTCAGAAAGAGGACATCCTGAGCAGGCTGGAAGCAATTTTGAATGAATTAAAGTAAGCAGGTATCACGCCTGCGCAGTCTAAGCGAGCAGACTGTTTGTACTCCTAAAGTCCAAACAGTGCCTCTGCCGCCGATGCCTGCGTCATCTGAGCGAGCAGTGCGCTTTTACTCCCGGCAGGGCCGGAGCGCAAAAACACTCGTTAGGGCGTGCCCTAAAACCCCGAAAAAAAACTATGAAAGTGAGGACAACACAATGAGAAAATCGGATTTTACTTTACCCACGCTGGATGACCTGTTCTCCACGCAGGCGGAGCGGGACGATGCCAAGCTGGAGCGGGTGCGGAATATTCCACTGGCCGAGCTGCACCCGTTCAAAGGTCACCCCTTCAAGGT
>OLVR01001796.1_pt1 | contig 18670 bp, 13 predicted proteins | sample 1673261 | NCBI WGS metagenome assembly OLVR01 (sample SAMEA3178938, study PRJEB25190) | human gut metagenome | biome: human gut; feature: human-associated habitat; material: faeces | place: Austria | collected 2013 | reverse complement strand
TCCTCATCGGCGTTACCTGTATCGCCATGAATCTGCTGCTCTGCTCCTCCGGCATCTATTATATGGATACCATCGCCGACACACTGCAGGGCGGCGACAGGATCCTCCTCGACGAAGAAGACACCGTGAGCTTTGATCCGCAGCTGGCAGCGCCTGACGGCGAGCTGACGATCCTTATTGATGGAGCACAGGGCCGCTTTCGCACAACAAACTGGTATATCACGGCGGTGGTGACGGCATTGAGCGGTATTCTTGCCTACTTCGTCAGCGGGCATGCCCTGAAGCCCCTGCGCAGCTTTGCCTCCCAGACAGAAAAGGTACAGCTGAACAATCTGGCAGATATCCGGATCAACGAAAATGTTCTGCCGGAATTCAGACAGCTTGGTCACTCCCTAAACCAGATGCTGGAGCGGTTAAACAATGCCTTTTCTGCCCAGAAACAGTTTACCGGCAACGCTGCCCACGAGCTGCGCACACCTCTGGCGCTGATGCAGGCGCAGCTGGAGCTTTTTTGTGCAGAGCATCCCGACATGCTGCCGGAGACGGCAGACTTTCTCTCCCTGCTGCAGGAGCAGACAGAACGGCTGTCCCAGATGACAAAAACCCTGCTGGAGATGAGTAATCTGCAGCAGGTAGAACGAAACGAATCCATTCAGCTTGCTCCCATGGTGGAGGAAATTTTCACAGACCTTACGCCGCTGGCGGAGAAATCCGGCATCACCCTGGAGCTTGCAGGTGACGGTGTTATGACCGGCAGCGACGCACTGATCTATCGTATGATCTTCAATCTGACAGAGAATGCGATCAAATACAATCGTCCAGACGGTTCTGTACAGGTCTGCATCACCCAGGAGCCCGAAAAGCTTCTGATTCTTGTTTCCGATACAGGACGGGGGATTCCGGAGGAATATCAGCAGAGTATCTTTCAGCCCTTCTTCCGTGTAGACAAGTCCCGCAGCCGAACCTTCGGCGGTGCCGGGCTTGGTCTTGCGCTGGTATGGGAGATTGCAGCCCTTCACGGAGGCTCTGTCCGGGTTGCAGAAAGCTCAGACAGCGGAACCACCATCGCTGCAGAGCTGCCACGCTCCGGCAATCATGCAGCAGCTCCCAAAAACGAAACGCTTTAGAAACAATAGAATGCTCGCCCTGCGAGCATTCTATTGTCATGAATCAAAACGAACAGAAATGAGAGGAAAATATGATCGATAAAATGCTGATCCGTGGAGCAAAGGTTCACAACCTGAAGAATATTGATGTGGATATTCCGCTTGGGAAAATCGTGGGAATTGCAGGCGTGTCCGGCTCCGGCAAATCATCCCTTGCATTGGGCGTGCTCTACGCTGAGGGTTCCCGGCGCTATCTTGAAGCCCTCTCCACCTATACCCGCCGCCGCATGACCCAGGCTTCCAGGGCCAGTGTGGATGAAGTCCTGTATGTTCCCGCTGCACTGGCTCTGCATCAACGCCCCGGTGTGCCGGGTATCCGCAGTACCTTTGGCACAGGAACAGAGCTGCTCAACAGTCTGCGCCTGATGTATTCCCGTCTTGCCAGCCACCGCTGTCCTAATGGACATTTTCTTTCTCCGTCTCTGGCTGTCGCCGCAGGAAAAGAGCTTGTCTGTCCGGAATGCAGCGCACATTTCTATGCACCGTCTGCAGAAGAGCTGTCCTTTAATTCCCAAGGAGCCTGTCAGAGATGCGGCGGCACCGGGATCGTCCGCACCGTGAATCTGGATGCACTGGTGCCGGATGACTCGCTGACGATCAACGAAGGAGCTGTTGCCCCCTGGAACAGCCTGATGTGGTCCCTGATGACAGACATTTGCCGGGAAATGGGTGTGCGCACGGATGTGCCGTTTCGGGAGCTGACAAAACAGGAAAAGGAGATCGTATTCCACGGTCCTGCTGTGAAAAAGCACATTCTTTACCGTCCGAAAAAATCTGACTCCAACGACTTTGCAGAACTGGATTTCACCTATTTTAATGCCATCTACACCGTAGAAAATGCCCTTGCCAAGGTCAAGGATGAAAAAGGCATGAAACGGGTAGAAAAGTTTCTCAAAGAAGATATTTGTCCGGATTGTCATGGCACACGCCTGTCTGCCGCTGCCCGTGCGCCGAAGCTGCAGGGTATTTCGCTGGACGAAGCCTGCGCTATGACACTCTCTGAGCTGATCGTCTGGGTAGAAGGCGTCCCCCAAAGTCTGCCGGAAGAAATGCGTCCCATGGCCCAGAGTATCTGTGAAGCCTTTCAAAGCACCGCAAAGCGGCTGATGGACTTGGGACTCGGCTACCTGACCCTTGATCGATCCGCATCCACACTCTCTACCGGCGAGCGGCAGCGGATGCAGCTTGCTCGCGCCGTGCGTAACCGCACCACCGGCGTCCTCTATGTACTGGATGAGCCCTCCATCGGTCTGCACCCTTCTAATATTGTGGGGCTTACCGGTGTACTGCAGGATCTTGTTGCTGACGGAAACTCCGTCATTTTAGTCGATCACGATACGCAGATTTTGAAGGAATCCGACTGGCTCATAGAAATGGGTCCGGAGGCCGGCGCAAAAGGCGGTCACATCATTGCGCAGGGCAATATTTCCACCATCGCAGCAGATCCTGCTTCCCAGATCGGACCGTTTCTTTCCGGCACAGCGAACGCCAGACTGCGCCCCTGCATCGAAAAGGAAATGCTCTTTACAAACGGCAGGATTCACCTGTCCACGGATCGGATCCATACCGTAAAGCCCCTGGAGGTCGATATTCCAAAAGGACGGCTCACAGTTGTCACCGGGGTATCGGGCTCCGGCAAGACCACTATGGTACTGGAGAGCCTGATTCCTGCACTGCAGGCAAAGATCAGCGGCAGTGCGCTGCCTGCCCACATCCGCGCAGTCGATGCCGACGGCATTGCACACGTCAAGCTCATGGACGCCACGCCCATCGGCATCAACGTCCGCTCCACTGTGGCAACCTATGCAGGCATCCACGACGACCTGCGCAAGCTTTATGCGAAATCTCCGGATGCCAAAGCCCTCGGCTACAAGGCCGGTGATTTTTCCTACAACACCGGGACGCTCCGTTGCCCCGGCTGCGACGGAACCGGCGTTGTCAGTCTTGATGTACAGTTCCTGCCGGATGTGAACATTCCCTGCCCGGACTGCCGGGGCTCCCGCTACAGCAAGGCAGCTTACACAGTAAAGCTCACCAATAAAAGCGGCGCGCACATTTCCTTACCGGAGCTGATGGATATGGACGTAAACACCGCCATCGACTTTTGCAGGGATATAAAAAGCGTCAGCCAGAAGCTGGAAATTCTGAAGCAGCTCGGACTCGGCTACCTGACCCTTGGCGAAGAAACGCCCGGACTGTCCGGAGGCGAGGCACAACGGCTCAAGCTTGCCAGCGAAATTGGAAAGACCCAGGAGGATTCCGTATTCGTCTTCGACGAGCCCTCCATCGGTCTGCATCCGCTGGATGTGCAGGTTCTGCTGGGCGTCTTTCAGGCGCTTCTTCATCACGGTGCGACCGTTGTCGTCATTGAACACGACCTGGATGTGATCAAAAATGCGGACTATGTAATCGACATGGGACCGGGCGGCGGCGAAGCGGGCGGACAGATCATAGCCAGCGGGACGCCGCAGGAAATAAAGGAAAACCCAAACAGTATTACCGGGAACTATATCTCATAAACCTCGTTCTCGAGGTGGCTTGTCTTTTTCAGCCGGCCAGGATTTTCTGAGTGCCGCGTAGGAAATCAGAAAATACGCAGGCCGGCCGGCGGCTTTGACCGGGGGCTGACCCCGATTGAGTCACTTTAATTTTGTCCGTATCCTGCTACTCCTCTTACCTTATAATTTCCCATTTTGCTTTTCTCGTTGTTCCGTTCTGTACCAATCTACCTTTTTCCTGTAAAAAAGCGAACATTCGAGAAATCGTTCTTTTTGATACACCCATTTCTTCCGCATAATATGCCTGTGTTGCAGATGGATTTTTCTCTATAATCTGCAACAGGTTTTCTAACTGTATCTGTTCCTTATTAAGCGGTACTTTACCGCCATTAGTGCCACCTTCGTTGCGATTAACGCCATTTCCGGCATTACTAACGCCATTTTCAACGCCACCAATGTCATTTTTGGCGTCGTTGGCGTTAATCGTGGCGTCGTTTGTATCAACCTGACCTCGATAAATATTGATACGCAGATCAACTTCGCCACCAATAAACTCCGGCTCCCGCAGTCCGGCAGCTTTTACTTTATCAATAATTCTCGGAATACCGCTTCCCCAATGCTCAATCAGGTTCATATATGCAAACGCATGGGCGATGGCTTCATTTCTGATTTTGGAATAGCCTTCTTTCATACGCTCCATCGTTTGTCCCATTGGCAACTTTCCTGGAGAAGTAATTTCCAATCGGTTGTCATATACCGCAATCTGTATCGTACCATGATCCAGATAACTACGATGCACCATGGCATTGATAATCAACTCACGAATGGCATCCGGTGGAATCTCATAAACATCCTGGCGATAAATTCCCACAATTGTAGCACCCAGATGAATATTTCTCAAAACAAACTGAAATGCTTCGTCTATCTGTTCCCAAAGCGGACCGGTATATTCTCTACGATCAACAAATACTGCTTTCGTTATCCCTTTGAACACACCACATTGCGTTGCAACATGAAGTCCTCCGTTGCCAGTCAAAATAGCAAACGCATTAGACGGATAATCTTTTCCAGCACGCTCAATCAAAATGCCCCAGGAGCGCAACTGCTGTCTGCCTACATCTTTAATCGCTGCTTTCTGTTCCTCTGTACGGGCATTTTTAACAGCCTGTTCCTTCATGGCTTTACAAAGGATATCAATATCTTCATCTGTAACATTTAACCCAGTACATAAAGCCTGATCGTAGTAACGATTACTGCCCTCAAACAACAATTCTTTTATCATATACTCGTCGGCAAGGCGGGTAGTTCCGGCAACACGGACATATACACCGCCATCTCTGCCAAGAGCTTTGATATAATATGGGCGCTGTCTGCCCTCAGAAACCTCTACCACAATAACCGTCTTACCATCAACCGTCTGTAAAGTAATATCCGGGATAATTGCCGGTTCACAGCTGTCTGATACGGCATTGGCAATGGCATCCATTTTCTTGAACACATCTTCCTTGTCAAAGCCAACAACCTCTCTGGTTTTATCGGCAATTCCGAAAATGATTTTTCCTCCGGTTCCATTTGCAAAGGCAACCACAGATTTCATATATTTGATGCTTTTCTCCGGCACGTTCTCTTTAAACTCTACATTCTTCGATTCCCCTGCAAGAATTTCTTCTATGGTCATTGTAACACCTCGCTCTCTTTGGTAGCATTTGCCACCCGATTATTTTAAGTCACTTTCTTTTTCCGAAGAATCCGCTTTTTCTACTATTGCTGATAACGCTGATTTTGCAGAAATGATTGCTGTAATATCACTAATATCACCAATATCCAATTCGATATGATCTATATTTTCATCACCTGGAGTAAATACAAATCTTACTTCCTGCTGATAAGCATACGAATCACGTTTCCAAAAAGCAATATTCCACATTCCTGCAAGCAATGAAATTAACATATTTCCACCATCAATAGTTGGATCATAGTATTGAACTGGATTAAAATAAACTTTATAACCTGCTTGTTCAGCCGCAACTTTTACCCTACGAATAAATTCATCATGGTCTAAAACGATCAATGCCGTATCGCCAAATGAAAGCATTTTTTCTTTTTGTTTATCTGTAAATCTAAATTTTTCTTCTGTTGGATTTACTCCAAACATACAGAAAACGAAATCGTTTGATTCAGATGTTTTTAACAAATCATCATTAACTGCAACTGTTTCTCCGGTATCAGGAAAATAGATTGTAGCTTCGTTAATATGAATCATAGCTTCATACTTGTCCCCAACTTCACAATCACCGGTTTCTTCTTCTCTTTTACGATAATATCCAAGGGTTTTCGCATAAATCTTTCCTGACTGCAAACTCTTAATCTTGTCTGCATCTTGAAATTTTATTAGCGGCATTCCTTTTGCCTGAAAACAAAGTTTTTCTCCCATCGAACTTCTCCTTCTGTTATTAATTGATATATCATCCTGCCTACATAAGCAATTTAACTTTTCAATTCATCATAGAATCCCTCATAATCAGGATATTTTTCTTGCATTTGTATATAATTTTTAATTTCCTCAATGTTTAAAATATTTTGCGGTGGAACATCTCCCACTGTCATTCCTGTAAATTCAAATTCGTAATCAAAACCAAAAAGATCTTTTGTTATGTTATATTTGACTATTTCGGCAATTAATCTATTACGATATGTCTCATGAATATCACCTAATTTAATCCTAAATGTTATTACAGATGGCGTTCCCATAATCCATAAACGCTTATAAGGTTCTTTTTTATACAGCTCCCTGTCAATGGCCTTTAAAGACCATCGCAAAATTTCACCACCTAAATTGATAGCAAAATGATTTAATTGATCGTCCTTATATACTTGACTTTTATCAACAAAGAAATGTACCGACTTTGTTCTGGATTGTTTATCTCGATTCCACAAATAATGCACATGTGAAAAAACGTCTTCTATTTTGTCATCATCTAAACCTATATCTACAAGGAGTTTTCGTAATCGTTTCTCGCCAGCATTATTTTCCCCTCCCGCAGTCACAAGACCATGTTTCCAATATTCATTCTCATCCAAAATACGTGTACAATGACATACTGCGATTTCTGTATCCATATTTTCTTTAACAAAATCAGTAACCAATTTCGATTCACCGATTCTAATATCTTGCAACTGATGTTCAATCTGCCACCATTCCTCAATATTATCCGTATTTACTCTTCTTAAAATCATCTTTTCAAATTCGGTTCCCCAATTTTTCAATTCTTTTGGGAATGTATTCGGATTGTCAAAATCAATCATTTTCTAGCACCCCATCATGAATAAATATCAAACTTAAATTTCAGTTATTGGCAATTTTCCAGAACCTTCTCTATATATTCCAGCCTTAATTCCTCTGCAAGATACAGATCGCTCATGCAGTGCATATCAGAAACACCGTCTCGCATTAGCTGATAGACTTCAGAATGATAAAATAAGCCCAATGCCGCATCCAGTGAAAGTCCCTGCTGTTTGGCAAAGCACTCAATGACACGGGCATATTTTTTCTGAAGTAAAATCGGGTTTGCCGTCATCATACGCAAGCCCTCCTTACTTTATTTTAGCCAAAACATCCTGGAAAATTGCATAATTCTTCTTCACACCATCATCCAGATTAATGGAAATCATCTGGTCGGCAAGGTGATGAATCTTTTCTTCATAGGTTCTGATTTCGGTACCCTGTGCCTGCAAGGTTGTCAGCTTTTTATTCAGCTTCACACGCTCACCAGTGGAAGCGTTAGCAATTCGCTGTTCCAGATCGGCAATGGCAGTGCGATAACGAGCCTGCTGTTCATGCACATAATCGGTACGGATACGAGCAATGGTATCCGGCTGATAGCGGTGCATATAAATCAGAGCCTTAAAACCATTCTTTTTGCCGCTGTCAAACAGCCAGTAAATCGGACGTTTCTGATAAACCTTGCAATGGTCCGAATAGAAATCATTCAGGAAATAATTCCGAATCACATCCTTCGGCTGACCCTTGCCGCCCAGTGCATCGGCAATAAATTTCAAATTTTCATCCAGTGTGTTTGCGCCGTAAACGTTTTTCACAAATTCCACAAACAGACCGACAATATCATCCTCAAAGTATTCATCGTCGCAAATTGGAATAATGTTATCCTTATCCACAGCGAAAGAAGCATACCTGCTAGTATCCCATTCGCCACCTGCATAAGCAAGACCATCCACATCCAGAGAATAACGACCAAACATACAGCCAACAGCATAGGAAATGAAAGAGCGAATATCTCTACTAAGATCAGCCTTGCGGACAGTGACATCCTTATCCTCAACCTCCGGTGTCAGTTCTTCCTGCAAACCATAAATATCAATGAAAATAAGGTTCAGTTCTTCCTCATTGGCTTTCAGCTGGTTAAAACGGCTATCACATTCAGCCTGCCACTGGTCAAACGCTTCGGCAATGGTAGGAACTTTGCGAAGTAGTGGGTGGTGCTTGAAGTCCCATGAAGTTTCAAAGGAGTCCCAATCTAATTTACATATATCAATACATTCTTTTGCTCTTTCGTCAATTAAATCTTTTTGTTCTAAATCTATTACAACAGGAACTTTTGACATAGGACCTTCGTGATAATCTAAAGTTGGTGCAAGTATTTTTAACATACTATCTACAACTTTTGTATTCATTAATGCTAAAATATAAAATAAATTACAATCATTTTTAAAATAGCACATTGAACCTTTGCTTTCAAAAATAAATCCTTTCGGTGAAAATCTCATAGACAAACCACCACTCGAAAGTGATGACCATGTAATTCCTTGCTTAAAATAATATTGTGGATTACGAATAACAGAACCACTAAATGCTCTCATTTCTTGACCATCATTTTCCCAGTTTGCAAGGTATATATTATTACCATACCATCTACGATAACTTCCACCTTTATTTGTAGGAAACCATTTTTTTAAACTTTCTTTTGCTGTTTCTCTCGAATCACAATTCAGCCCCACTGTATTCCAAGCAACTTCTTGCCAAAACTTTAAAAAATGATTATTGTTCCCCGTTGCAAATCCCTGTTTAGTATCAGCAATATCAGCTAATATTCCCTTTTGAAAGGAATCTATTGTTCTTTCACTCACCCAATACGCCACCGGAGAGCCGGGGATTTTGGAGAAATTGGTTTGGTCGGAATAATGATGATTTTTTTCATTGAAGAACTCCTTTTCCTTTTCGTTTCTCCGTGAATAGCAGTAATCCACAAGGCGGATGCCTGTTATGCCATGAGCAATATGCGATTTACGGTTTACCCACGCAACAATCGGATTGTGCCCAACTTTTCCCTCAAATAACTCTGTTCCAAAATCTACAATAGATTCTATTGATGAATATTCAAACATAAAAGTTCGTAATTTTTCAAAACTGGACAAAAACATCCAAGATGAAGTTGTTATAAATGCAATAAAACCATCCTTTTTTATGTTCTTTGATAGCATTTTTTTGAACATAACCATACTCAAATCGGTTTTTACATCTGCATAATTATCTTTCACATATTTATCCAGTAATGGACTAAAACGAGCATTACCCAAATATGGAGGATTAGTAACAACCGCATCATACTTCTGTGATAGTGCTTCCGCCACCTGCACCAACGGCAATAATTCTCGCAATGCCGTTTCACGAAACATATTGATGTCTTCTGTAATCTCAGCGAAACGGTCATACAACGCAGACCAATCCTGCGGTGTTACGGTCAGAATAGAACCATATTCCTTTGCATCATGCAGCTCGCTGATAATGGTATCCATAGCAGCTGTCAACTTCATATCGCGATTGCAGAAATAGTCCATCGCAAATTTATCTACATAATTACTCTCCACGATAGCATATACATGGGGCTGAATGCCACGGTTGAAGAAGCGGCGGTCATACTGACGGGCTTTCATCATTACTGCAAAGTAAGCCAGCTGTGCCGCACGGTCATCAATATCCAGACCGTAAAGGTTGTTCTCTACAATGCTCGCTACTGCTTCACGGGTGGTATAGCCGTAGGATTCATAAATTTTCATCAGCACATCAAACATATATACAAGGATATGACCGGAACCAGAACATGGGTCAATGACCTTCAGCTGATCTGGTGTCAGTGCTGCGTATTCTTTGCGAATCTCAGACAGCTGAACCTGCACTTCCGGCTCCTGCTCGGCTTCTTCCAGATAGTAGTGCCATTTGGTATCTTCGGGAGTACGGTTTCCAGCAACAAAAGCAGACTGTTCTTCCTCCGTTGGAAGAAGCTGTTCTTTCACATCTGGATGTCCCTCCAACCACAAGCGTCCAAGGCTGTTCTCCACCATATAACGAACCGACCAATCTGGTGTAAAAATTGTCGTTGCTGCCGGCAATAAATCTTTAGATATTCGGGACTTTGACATATTTCCATCGTAAACCAGCTCATTCTTTTCAGTATTATATGCTTCATATAACCATCCAATAATCTGGACAGCATCCTTCCAGTCATCCTCCGGTATCAGCTCAATCATCTGCTGAATCACACTACCTTCACGGAGCAGATTGTCCGGCAGAAGAAGCTCGGTGTAGTCCGCAATCTTCTGGAACATTCCCGGCAGAATCTTATTCAAGGCGTTACACTGCACGATCAACAGATATTTATACAGTTCTTCGGTCTTTTCTGCATCTTTCAGCTCATAGACCCTCTCCATATCCAATCCATCCAAATCCAGATGAATAGCTTCTGTTATAATCTGCGGCTTAAAATTGTTTTCCTCGTCCGTGAACACACGCACATGAGAAGGAAGATAGCCGTTGACTTCCATGAATCGCAGAGCAGAGAAGCGGTTGAACCAAGTGTAGGCAACCTCCTCCATGACCTGCTTATATCCTTTATCGTTAATCTCGGCAATCAAAGCCTGACGCTGTTTCTTTTCATCAACAGTGAGGACTTTGCCGCCAACGCTGTCCGCATTGGCATCCTCAATCTTGTCCTCTGTGATACCGTATTCCACACCTTTCAGGGAAACACGGGCGATCAGCTCTGTTCTTGCCCAGACAGCAAATTTTTTAATCGCATTCTTATCCATACTCGTCTCCTTAATTCAGCTTAATTTCGTCGCAATTCTTCAGCAACTGTTTCAGCTGAGAACGAATCTTTTCTACATAATCATCAATGTCCGCATCCGTCTGTAAGGTCTTTGCTTGGAATACAACCTGACGGTTATAGGCACGAACTACCTTTTTCTTTGCAGTCGTTTGCTCTTTTCCTTGCTGTATCGGCTGTACTGGCGGCTTCGGTGTAGGCGGAGCCAAAACAGATTCAATATTACCGACTGTATCATCCTTGTACTGACACATCGGCAAGAACATAGCATCCAGAAGGGCAAGACTCTTTAATTCTGCGATTTTCTCCTTGCATTGGCTGAAATACCGATCTGATTTTTCAATCAGATGGGATACCTTGGAATCGCCGTTTGCGGCAGTGTGGGTAGCTTCCATACACTGACGAACTGTTTCCAGAATCTCAACACGTTTTTCTTCCAACATCTTGTCATGGGCGGTACGAACCGTATCCATCAACGGATTCAATTCACGAATCCGGTTATAGTTGAACTTGCTTCCAGTCTGAACCATCGTAATCAGACGAATGGTATTCAGTGCCTTATGTGCTTCCTCATTTTCTGCAATTCGGTCAAGATCGTCGTGCAGAGATTTTTCAAACTGCACTGCCTGGTCGAATACTGTTACCTGGGTTTTGAAGAAGTTTTCAATGCCGTTGCTCATGACTTCTTTATTGTTGAAAAGAGCATCCTCTTTTTTCAGCACACGCTCAATTAGAGCAATATTGTCTTTCTTCTGGGAAAGTACATCGTCCATCAAATGAATGGCTTCCTGCACCAATGCACGATCCGGGTATTTATGTCCGTCATAACGAGCATACAGAAAAGCATAGTAATCACGCTGGTCGGTAAACTTCTCCGTCACAAAGCGAATCAAACCATCTTCATCGTCCGGTACATCCATGATGTCGAAATACTCTCGGAGCATCGCTTTTACATCACGCATCATCGTAGCAGAAATGGTTTTACGCTTGCTGATGGAAGTCTTGCCTATCTCACTCTTTTTGCGGAGCATATCAGGCAGTTTCGAATCATCCGGCTGAATGGTATTGCCTGCATACTTGATGGTTACTTTCTGGGAATAAATCAGCTGTGCCGCAACCGCAGCAATGTCGATTTCTTTCCAGCCATACGGAATCGCACTGTATTTGCTTTGCACATCTGCCATAGAAGTCGGCAGCTTTTTCGCATCCTGCATTTCCAGATATTCTTCCATAGCAGAAGCAGCATCACGGTTCGGTTCCATGCCAGGAAGTGCCGTTACCGCACCTGTCAGAATCGCAATAATATCTGCGTCACTTCCTGCATTATCTGTAATCAGGTCGAGCTTGCTATATACATGAGCAACCAGATATTCAAGAGACTGGTCAATCTTGCTCTTGGCATTTCCGGCTTTGATTTCCAGATGCTCACCGTCTACATAGAACTGCGCCCCTTCAATGGCATTTTGCAATTCAGTCATAGCGCTCAGCTCATATTTTCCGGCTTCGTCCTGTTGGTCACTGATGATTTTCTGCACAGTTTTTGGAAGCTGGCTTACATTTCTCTGCTTTACGTACTTGCGAATCTTCATAGCAGATTCCAGAGATTCATAGTAAGGCGTGTCAGCCAGAACCACGATTGCTTCGTTACCTTTGGATTCCGCCATCAGACGGTAATCTGTTTTTTCAATGGCATCAGTAGCCACGGTCAGGAAACGTAGACGCATACCGCCAGTTGCCACACCAACCGTAATGCCGTCCACCATCTGATCGAAAGCAAAGTCATATTTCCCATAACGGAACTTCTTGGTTGTGAAAATATCACCGTAAATCATCTGAGCAATACGCTCCACGATAGAAGCGGTATCCACATTGGTATCCCGGATTTCACGCTGAATGTCCTGTTCCTCATCGGTCAGGAAATTATAAGTATCACCAGTTCTGCCAATATAGTTCTGACTCATCAGACGGTCAAGGCATCTACGGACAGCTTCACGCATGATAATCTTATCCACACGAATATCGTCCGCCATAAGGATAACGATATTGTCCAGATTAGAAGGAATATCATCAATATATCGAATCAAGTACAGAAGTTTCAGCACATCCACATCCTGCTGTTCAATGCCATCCCCGTTGTCAGCAGCTTTCTGACAACGCTCAATTACTCGGCGAATAGAACCGTCCAGGAAAGTATGTACGGTATCGTAAAAACGGAAGAATGGAACAAGTGCATATTCATCCTTCTCCTGAATTTTCTGTGCAGCTTCCTGGAAACCGGAAAGCATGGAACGCTCACCACCAGACAGATGCTTACCGGAATTTCCGTGCTTGCGGATTTCAGCAAATACTTTCTGCATGATGATGAACTGATACGGCACGAATGGAAAGTTCTCTGTAAATTCCCTCGGACCAGAGTAGCCTTTAATATCCAGAATAGAGCCACTGAAGCTGAACAGGTTACGCAAAATAGAATCATTCTGCTCATAAACACCTTCCAAGTCTTTGGCTGCTTCTGGCTTCTTTTTCAAGATACGCTTCTGGATAACTTCATCCACGGAGGAAGAAGATAAGCTCAGTCTTGTCTTGAAACGTGCCTGGATACGGGAGAATTCATCAGCACGAACTTTAATGATTTCATCTATGGCTTCCTGTCCAGTGCAGATCACCCAAATCTTTCCTTCACATTCACTTCCGATTTTCTCGGTCAGAGACTGGAGGTTCAAAAGCATATCGGTATCTGTGCCAACGTACTGACCAACCTCGTCAATCATAAACAGCAGACGGAAGTTGGCTGGCTTTGTATCCACATAGGCTTTCATATCTTCCACAAGCTGTGCAATAGAAATTTCTGTTGCGGTTTTATCATTGAACCACGCCTTGGCATCGTCCTCACTCATATCTAAAACTTCCATTAAAGTCGGAATAATAAACTTTCCATTGAATGCAAAGGCACGGCGCATTTCCATCCAGGACTTGCCTTTCTTTTCTTCAAAAACTCTGCGGAACTCCTCCGTTTTTCCCTGCTGGTCGATATAACGCTCCATCATGGCAACTTTCAGATTTTCTCCGTAAAATCCCAGATGGTTATAGAACATCTTCGCAAAAACACGAAGTACAGCTGTCTTATCTTTATTGCTGAATCCTTCAATATCAATGTTGAAAAGAATGGTTTCCGTCTGCCCCTTCGTGGCACGGTCGATCAGCATAAAAGTTGCCGGATCATCCTCAAATTTTTTACGGAAACGTTCCACACTGCGAATGCCTTTTACCTCTTTATTTTCCAGAAGGTAGGAAAGTATTTTCAGGAAGTGAGATTTACCACTTCCAAAGAAACCTGAAATCCAAACACCCATATCAGCGGTCGGCTGGTCGAAAGCATCACCGTAATAATTGAAGAACGTAATGAAATGTTTCTTCAATTCTCTGGTAATGACATATTCATTTAACTCCTGCTCGATTACATCATCAGCAGCCTGATCTACTTTAATTACACCATTGATTTTGCGGTTGATGTCATCCGCAAACATATCTCGAATCATCATGGCTTTATCCCCCTTAATCTATGACATTGAATGCCCGGTAATAATCATTTGGTGTCAGACGATTGAACAGTTTTACATGACGACCATCAAACTCACCCGGATACATCACCAAAATCGGAACATCCGAAAAATACGGTTGCAAGGCTTCCAGTAACGTATGGATTCTCATAAATGGAAACACCTCTCCTACACCTGTCAACATCAGCACATCACCTGGTTCGTGTGGCTCATACTGGATTTTATCAATGAACTCTCCATTGCCGATTGCGGAATTCAGCTGCTCCAGAAGATAAGCACTCCCGTCAGCTTCTTCCATATCTGGAATTGCATCTGTGATGTCCATATCATCGCAGATAGAGAGAAATGTTTTATATAAATTACAAACAATCAAATGGCAATCTAAGGACTGATCAGTTTCCAGCTGATTCACAAAATGGCGGACAACCATTTCATTCTCCGGTTCATAACAGAAGATTCTGATATTCACCTCATTGCTCAGTCCCTTGCCTTCCAGAAACTCTGATTCCTGAATCAATGCCCGAACTTTGTCCAGGCGCTCTTTTATTTCACTCATCGGGTTACCTCCTACACAAAGCAATTAAACGCCGGCAGTATTGCCATATCGCCATTGCTTCTGATGGCATTTTCCAAAACAGGATGCAGCCATACTGGATTCAAATGATCTGCCTTGAGATTATCGAGATATTCTGTTTCGACAAGCACTCTGGCAATAATCTGTTTTAACTTTGTTATTGTACTATCGCTCCAGGAAGCCACGGTATCATTCTGCTCCTGCAAGCGCATAAAAAATGTATTCAAATCAATCTTACCAAAAGACGTGTCCCTTAATCTGTACTTCTCGCCAATGACGGTCAGCATAAATTCCCAGACCAATCGGCTCTGCTTCATTAATGCATAAAGACAAATCTGTTTTGCTACATCTGTTGGCTGTGACGCAATCGCAGCAACCAGTGAATCATCTTCCAGTGCATGAAGCCGTTTGATGCAGGCTTTCGCCATGCGTGTAATAGATTTTTCCGTTGGATACTGGAAAAGATTCTGCTCTACAATTTCTTTAACAATCGCATCATTTGAATTTCCTTCTGCCATTAGCTTTGCGGTAGAACGCATCTCGTAGAAAAGGAACGGTTCTCTGGTCAAAGACGCAATATAAGGATAAGAATGATCCATGTTCCCGTACCTCCTTACTGTTCCTCTTTTTTATCAGGAACAAATTCCATGATATCTCCCACATCACAATTCAAAGCAGAACATATCTTTGACAGAATCTCTGTACTTACATTTTCATCTTTTGATAATCGAGACATCGTTGTTGTACTAACTCCTGTCATTGCACGCAAATCTTTCTTCATCATTTCTTTATCAATTAACAATTTCCACAATTTCTTGTAACTAACTGCCATTTTTTCACCTCAATCTTATTTGCTTGAAATATCTGTTCACATAGTATTTATCATCATATCACAAAAATGCGTTTCAAACAATCTAATCTATCAAAAATCATAATTCAATTCTGAAATATCGCATTTAAAATCACAAGAAACACATCTTAACAAGACAAGCTGAAAGTACAAATGCCACTATATATCCGATTCCACAGAAAAATTTTATCTCGTTTATTTTCTCTGATTGCAATTTTATTCTTTTTTTCAGTTTTTGCACTTCCTTCTCAGCTATCTTTCTATTCTGTTCCGCCTGATACTTTAATGACTGTAATTGTTTTTCTGCTTCTTTTTGTTTTCTATATGCCTCATCAACAGCTTGCACAGATGATTTATTAACCTGTATCTGCAATTTAGAGTTCTGGTCCCGAACGTCTTTTATTTCTTCTTCGAGCTGCTCTTGCTCGCTCCTGCTCTTCAAGCCGTTTCTGTTCCTCAAATCGTCGTTGTTCTTCTGAAGCGATTGATTCAGCTTCTGCGTTTCGGACAGTTCGGTTGTCAAACGATGAATTTCGTCGTTTAATTTCCGAATTTCGTCTTGCATTTCGTGATTCTCGAAGAATAGCTTCTGTTTTTCCATTTTCAGCTTGTGTGTCCTTTCCTGAAATTTCTGGATAAACTCGTTCATCTTCTGATTTCTCACCTGTAACTCGTCTCTCTCTTCCGTCACTAGCTCCAGTGACGCCGCCTGCTCCTTCGCAAGCTGCTTCCACTTGTCGGTAGTATCCGGCAAGTTCTTCATCTGATCTGCTGTCTCTGTTGGCTGAATCTCTGGCTTTTTTCCTATTTCCATTAAATTCATTCTCTAGTCCCTCCTTGCTGATATCCAAATGAAATGTTTTGAACAGATTACTGTCACGTACTTTCTTTCCCTCTTGGTTCTGAAAAGTAATGTGCTTCCGTTTCTCTGTCCAGTTTACGTTCCATCCGAACTGCTTCATTTTTTCTATAAACTTTTCTTTGCTGATACAATTTTCCAGTGCCTTTAACACTGCCATTGCACAATCCGCTACAAAGCTGTCCCTTACCTGTTGCCGGAACAGGTTATATTTATCCTTGTTCCATGCAATAACTTCGCCTTTTTCGATTTCACTGCCGTCAAAGTGTTTTCCTTTTTCTGCAATGGTCAATCCACGTTCCCGGCACATTTGATTGGTAAGCTGTTTCATACATTCCAGATCCTTTTTGGTGTTATGCAGCTTTCTCCCATCTTCATAACTTACTGAATTGGTAACCAGATGGCAGTGGATATGGTTTTTATCCTTATGCACAGCCACTAAGGTCTGGAATCCACTGAACCATTTTTCTGCAAACTCTTTTCCAAATTCAAACGCCTGCTCCGGGGTGATCTGCTCATCTTTATGCCAGGAAATAATGTTGTGGGCATACATTCTCCCGGTATCTTTATTCCACATCTTCTTTTCTTCCAGAAAGGTTCTGTACACCAGATCATAGTCAATCTCATCATGGCGATACGGGCCTGTTACATAGGTAAGCAGTTCGCTGGTCTTGTCCTGTCGCAATACATATTCGATGCAGTTTCTCATTGCTCCATGTGTATTTGTCCGCTTATTAATCGTCTTATTAACTGCCATATCCTCTCACTCTCCTTCCGATACTTGAGAATATTTTTGTTGAGGAAATACAACATACTGTCATTTGGAACTTCTCCATCTGTATGCAGCTTTCTTGCAATCTGATTGATATTTGTAGTAGCTCCCCGAAGCTGACTGAGAATATCTGCAAACATCTGGTTCAATCTTTTTAATTCTTCCACTTCCTCTGTAGAAACTATCTTCAAATCTGCGATTGCTTTTATTACAACTTCCTGCTGTGTTCTTCCTGATTCTTTAACCTTGCTCTGAAACAGATCGTATTCCTCTTTATTCATCCGTATGGTTACTGTATAATTTCGTTTTCTCATAGGCTTTCGTCTCCTTTCTTTGCTTGATTTTTATTCTTTATTAACAGACAAATCATTCTGACCGATAAATTAACAACGGGATTCCATAAGGGGCAACGCCCCTTTGGTGGGTGCAGGGTGAAACCCTAGTCAATCAGTAAGTGTTCTGTAGAAATGTCCGGTGGACATTTCGCAGGAATACTTACGCCATTGACGTGCCGGGGTTCCAAGGGGCAGAGCCCTCTGGCAAGTTTAGGAACAGCCCAAAGGCTGGCTCCGGTGCAGAGTGGCTTGCCACTTTGCGAAACTTGCCTGTCATCTCCCCACTACTGAAGCAACACTAGCCAAGCAACATTTTCCCCACTGCATTATCAAATCTAAATGGAGATGACGGTGGTTTTGTGGTGCAGGGACAGACTGTGGAAGAAATAGAAAAGCTCCCATTTCGATAGATTTTCTCTTTCTGAAACAGGCTGTTCATGCATCACTCCGATGCGAAGTATCGGACAATCATGTGCCGTATCCGGCACTCTATTCTTTTCTTCGCCTTGCTTGTTCAATCCACCCATCTGCCAACGCTTTTCTGTTATATTTTCCTGTTATTTCTGTCTTTCTTTTTCTGGATCTCTTTCCATTTCTGCTAAAAGACATAAAAATAGCAGTCATAAACATTTCTCCAATTCATAATGTCTGAAATGTCACCACTGCCATTGTCTTTTTCTGCTATTCTGTTTTTGTAAAGCTATTCCTTACTGTCAGTCTGTTTTCCTGTTACTGCTATTTCATAACCATCTAAAAACTGTCTGCAAAATCCAGTGCTGCATCCATATCAGCTTCTTTCTCCCAGTCCAGATTATCTTCTGCGATCTCTCCATCCGTTTTCTCCATTGTTAGTGTTCTGTCCGGCAGATTAATTTCTCCTACCGATTCTTTTACAAACGGTACAAGCATTTCCATCAGATTCTTCGCTATAGCCA
>OLVR01001795.1_pt1 | contig 18677 bp, 15 predicted proteins | sample 1673261 | NCBI WGS metagenome assembly OLVR01 (sample SAMEA3178938, study PRJEB25190) | human gut metagenome | biome: human gut; feature: human-associated habitat; material: faeces | place: Austria | collected 2013 | reverse complement strand
TTAGGCATGTTATTTGCCTTACATTTTGAAATTACATCTTTTAATTTGGAATTACTTGCCGGGTCAGGGCCACCTTGCTTTACTGCTAATAGCAATTCTCTTCCTAATTTTGTAAAAATTTTTCCTCTTGCTGCATCTGCTTTTCCCTTTTTTGCTTGAATATTATGCCACTTACTATGTCCTGACATTGTTAATTCCTCCTTTATCTTTTCTTATATTTAAGCCAGTTATGGGCTTTTTACTCATATATGATACCACACTTTTTTCTTTTTGTGTAGCATTTTTATTAATTTTAAATTTTTTTAAATTGTTATATTTGATTTTAAATATATGTTATTTCCATATTTTTGTCAATAAAAAAGTAGTAACATAAGTTACTACTTTCTTATTTTTTTGCACATGCAAAACTAATATTTTATTGAAGTCCATATTTTTTCTTAAACTTATCTGCTCTACCACCAGTTGTCTCTCTCTTTAAGTTTCCTGTCCAGAATGGATGGCATTTAGAACAAATATCTACTTTTAAATCTTGTCTTGTTGAACCAACGTTCATAACATTTCCACAAGCACATGTAATTGTTGTTTCATTATATGCTGGATGTAATCCTTCTTTCATTTTGTATTCACCTCTCCCTTACTTTTTAAAAAAACTATTTTATATCATAACATATATTAGAAAATATTTCAAGTATATGATTAAATTTCTTACTCGAAAATTTACTAATTATTTTTTTCTTGCATTTGTTGTTGCTGAATATATCTTGCAGAAGATTCTAATTCTTGATCTAAAGATGCTTTATGTACCAATTTATTTATAATATTAAAAAGGCAAGCAACTATTAATATAAAAAACAAAACTTTTTTCCAAATTTTACCTACCATATTTTTTCTCCTAAATTTACTACAGATTAATTATACTACTTTTAGAAATAATATGCAACATATTTTTTATTTAAAAACAAATAATATATTCTGAAAGGATTGATACAAATGGAAAAAACAAAATATTTTTTTATAATTTTAATTATTGCATTACTATCTTTTATTTTAACCGGATGTAGTAATAATAATGTACAAAATGAAGAAGAAAATGTTGCTAATTCTCAAACATACAATTCTAAAAAGACATCTTCTAGTTCAAACGACATTAAGAATAATACTTCTAATGTAGAAAATTCTAGTAATATAATAAAAAAATCTTCTGTAGATGAAAAAGAAATTGCATCCTACTCTACCCCAATACAAATTGATGATAACAATAGAGATAAAAATATGGAACTTAGTGCAAAAAAGATTAATGGTACAATTATAAAAAAAGGCGAAGAATTTTCGTTTAATAAAATAGTTGGTAGTCCTACTGAAGAAAAGGGATATGAAAAAGCTGGCGTTTTCGTTAATGGTAAAAAAGTAAAAGGCTATGGCGGAGGAAATTGTCAAGTTAGTACAACTATATACAATGTCGCAAAAAAAGTTAAAGGAATAAAAATAACAGAAAGACATGAACATGGAAAAGAAGTTGGATATGTAAAAAAAGGTGATGATGCTACTGTTGCATATAATTCATTAGACTTAAAATTTAAAAATAATACAGATAGTGACTTAAAATTATTAGTTGAAGTAACTAATAATAAAGTTATTGCTAAAATATTAAAAATAGAATATTAATTCTAAAATATGACTCCCTTGAATAGTATTTATTAAAGTATTTTTTTAATAACTATTCGGAGGGGATTTTTATGCCTATGAAAAAATTACTAACATTGTTATTTGTATTTATAATTTCTGTATTTGTTATTACAACATTTATTACTCCAATTTCTATTGCAAGTTCTGAAATTTATGTTTGGTCTCCTACCTCAGAGCCACTAAATTCTGTTCAGACTAGCGTTAACTCTGTTGAAAATAACGTACCTACCAATAATGAATATACTAATTCTAATACATCTTCTGCAAACTCTAATTCCACTATGAAAGGAAACACTTATAAATCTGAAAACCAAGAAACAACTATTACAACCAATGTAGATAAAAGCTTATTAAACTCTGTTCCTAGTTCTGTTGGTACAGATTTAAATTTGGAATGTGGAGGTGCTGTTTTAATAGAGCAAAACTCTGGTAGAGTTTTATATGACCATAATATGCATCAAAAATTAAGACCTGCTAGCGTTACAAAAATTATGAGTATACTTCTTATTATGGAAGCTATAGACTCTGGTAGACTTTCTTATACAGATAAGATTCCCTGTACAGAAACAGCAGCCGCTATGGGAGGCTCTCAAATTTGGCTTGATGTTAGAGAAGAACTTACTGTAGATGAAATGTTAAAAGCAATATGTGTTGTATCTGCAAATGATTGTACTGTTGCTATGGCAGAATATTTAGCAGGAAGTCAAGAAGCTTTTGTAGAGCAAATGAATGCTAAGGCTAAAGAACTTGGAATGAATGACACAAATTTCAAAAATTGTCATGGAATTGATGAAGACGGTCATGAAACTTCTGCCTATGACATAGCACTTATGTCCAGAGAATTACTTACAAAACATCCAGATATAACAAAATACACAACAATTTGGATGGATTCGCTTCGTGATGGAAAATCGGAACTTGTAAATACAAATAAGCTTATACGAAATTACAAAGGTGCTACTGGATTAAAAACAGGTTCAACATCTATTGCTCTTTATAATTTATCTGCAAGTGCTACTAGAGATAATTTATCTCTAATTGCTGTAATAATGAAGGCTCCTACTACTAAAATTAGGTTTGCAGAAGCGGAAAAACTCTTAGATTATGGTTTTAGCAATTTTCAGTACTCAAAATTTTCTAATGAAAATGACATATTAAAAAGTATATCTGTTCAAAAAGGTGTCAAAGACAGTATTGACCTTGCTTACGAAACATCTGTAGGAGCATTAGTAAAAAAAGGAGAATCTAAAAATGTAGAGCAAACAATTAATATTCCAGAAATTATTAGTGCACCAATTAATAAAGGTGATGTTATTGGAAATATAGTTTACACTATTGATGGTAATGAAGTAGCAAAAGTTAATATAATTGCAAATGAAAGTGTAGAAAAAAATAATATAATTAACATGATTAATTATGTATTTAAAAAATGGAGTTTCTTAAGGTAAATTTTTGCTTTTTGTTTATGCAAATTTTATAATATATATTCTGTCATTTAAGATAGCATTTATATAATAGCTATACTGTTGTCTAGCATAATAACAATATAACAATAAATAATTAAATGATAAAACAATTAAATGACTAAATAATTAAATAATAAGAAATTGAGAATAAATAGTCCTACTTCTTGTAGGAGACTATCGTAAAAGTTGTGTAAATCGGATTTCCTTCCGATTGATAACTTAAAAAATTTAATATTTTATTATTAATTTTATTTTAATAGTATTTTTCTAAAAAATCAATATTTTAGAAAAAGTTGTGTAAATTTAATAGGACTTAAGAAAACTTTTTTCTTAAGCCTATTATTTTTTAGGCTTTTTTTCTTATATTCTACCTTCATACATAATTTTAAATTGTGATAAACATAAGTCCCATTTATCTATCATTCTTGACCACTTTCTTTCTGCTTTCAATGTAGAAAGATATAAAACCTTTAAAAGTGACATATCTGTTGGAAATACATTCCTATTTTTATTAATCCTTTTATATGTACTATTTAAACTTTCTATTGCATTTGTTGTATACATTATTTTTCTTATCTCTGCTGAAAATTTGAAAAATACTGAAAGTACATCCCAATTATCTATCCAACTTTGTATAGCTCCTGGATATTTGTTTTTCCACTTCTCTTCTAATTCTAATAAATTTGTATAGCCTAATTCTTCTGTGCTTGCTTTATAAACACTTTTTAAATCTCTCGCTAATTCTTTTCTATCTGTATATGGAACATACTTTAATGAGTTCCTTATTTGATGAACTATACATCTTTGATATTCTGTCTTTGGATAAACTGCTGCTATTGCGTCTTTAAGCCCTGTTAAGCCATCTGCACACAACACTAATATATCTTGAACTCCTCGATTTTTTAATTCATTTAATACGGTCATCCAATATTTTGCACTCTCATTTTCTCCTATTGTAATTGTTAATACCTTCTTCATTCCATCTTTATCTATTCCTAATACTACATATGCTGCCTTTTTTACTATTTGTCCGTTATCGCGGACATGAAAATGAGTTGCATCTATGAATACTATTGGATAAATATCTTCTAATTTTCTTTTTTGCCATTCTTGAATTTCTGGTATGATTTTGTCTGTTATATCGCTTATCATATCTGGAGAAAGATTACATCCGAATATTTCTTTTATCTGTTCTTGTATATCTTTATCTGACATTCCGCATTGCGTACATTGATATCACTTTTTCATCAAAGCCATTAACCGTTCTCGAATACTTGGGTACTAAATCTGAATCAATTTCTCCATTTCTATCTCTTGGTACTCTTACTGAAATATCTCCCATTTCTGTTGCTACAGTTCTTTCTGGATAATATCCATTTCGAGAATTAGTATTATCTGTTCTTTCATTTTTTGAATAACCAATTTTAGCTTCCATTTCTGCATCTAATAATTGTTGAAAAGCAGGAGCAAAGAAGTCTTTCCATGCTGCATACATATCATTCATTGATTTAATGTTCTTTGGATCATTTCTTCTAAAGAATTCCTCTACTATTTCATTTTTTTCTTTTTCTACTTTTTTCCCCATAGAAAAAATCCCTCCTTGATATTTTATATTTTATCACGGAAGGATTTATTTACACAACTTTTTCTATACTCTCATTTAAATTTCTTATTTTTCATTTTTTGTCTCTCATTTTTTATCCATATTTTTTGACAATCTATACTATTTAGCACTGTTAATAATTTTATAAGTTCTGCATATATTGCAGTCTGTACACATATAAACTTTCTCTTCAAATATTAAACATAATGTATCTATAAATTCATCTTTTTTTGTTATTAAATGAACATTAATTTTCTTTGGTAATAATGAAAGTAATGCATTTAATGCAAAATCATTTGAAGAAAATGTTATATCTGATAAATATTTTGCATTAAAGCTATTATTTGCTATTGTAATTATATCTTTGTTTTTGTCTAATAAAATTGACTCTCCATTTGTATATATTAAATGTATTTCTTCTGTTTCCGGCTCTTTTGAATTTACATACATTTTTAGTAAACTAATAAATTCAGCATATTCCTTTTCTACAATATATTTATTGACTCCTTCGTCTACAAGTTCGTCAATTTTTTCTATATATTCCTTAATTCTAAATGTAACAAAACCATCTAAAATCATTGATTTATTCTTTTTCAAGTATTTTTGTATCTTGTTACATATAGTTTTATTTCTATTTTTAAATTTGTTATTTTTCAAAGATTCTATGCAAACTTCTTCTATTTTATTTCTCTCAAATTCATCAAAATAAAAATAATTAAATCCTAGAATTCGTCTTATTATATGAATTTCATAAAATTTTATTATAGTATCTGTTATTATATTTCCTAATATTTTATAAAATTCTTCTAAGTTTTCGCCAGTATAATGTACAATAAAATTATTATATATTTTAAATTTTCTATCTATATAAGAAATATTTGCAAAATCTATTTTATCAAATTTGTTTAGTAGATAATTTATTATTTCTCTATTGTTAGTTTTAATACAAAAAGATTTCAATGTAAGTCTTCTCCTTTCAATATGTAATATTATCTACTAAATAACTTTTATATATACATATTTTATTCAGAAAAAACCGTTTTGGTAACATATAACAAAAATTATATTTTCTTAGTTTTATAACTATATACTATTTTCCCAAATTTTATTTCATTAAACTTCTTTTGACATTCCATAACAATTACAGGAATAATTGATATTATTAAAGTTATAATCCATTGAACTGAGCTTAACATAGTTAGCTTAAATAGTTCTGCTAGTGCTGGAATAAACACTATACCTAACTGTAATACTGTGCCTAGTAAAAATGCTCCTATTAAATATTTGTTTTTAAGTAGTCCAACTTTAAATATGGACTCTTCACTTTTTATATTAAAACAATGAATTAGCTCAAGCATTCCTAAACTTAAAAAGGCCATTGTTCTTCCTACTTCTAATCCATAATATTTATTTCCTATAGTAAATGCAATTATTGTAAGTAATCCAATCATAAAACCTTCTGCAATTATTTTTCCAAATAGTCCATCTGCAAAAATACTTTTTTTAGAATCTCTTGGTGGTCTTTCCATTATGTCTTTTTCAGGTGGTTCTAATCCAAGAGCAATTGCTGGAAGCGAATCTGTTACTAAATTAACCCATAAAAGTTGCACTGCTAGTAAAGGAGATTCCATCCCTAACAATAGTCCAATAAATATTGTTACTATTTCTCCTATATTTGTTGCGATTAAAAAATGAATTGCTTTTTTTATATTGTCAAATATATTTCTTCCTTGTTTAACAGCTTCTACTATTGTTACAAAGTTATCATCATTTAATATCATATCAGATGCATTTTTGGCAACATCTGTTCCTTTCCTTCCCATTGCAACACCTATATCTGCTTTTTTTAATGCAGGAGCATCATTTACTCCATCTCCTGTCATTGCTACTACAGAACCAGTAGCTTGAAACGCTTTTACTATCCTTACTTTATGCTCTGGGGAAACTCTCGCAAATACAGAATAATTCATTATATTTCTTATAAGCTCTTTATCATGAATTTTGTCTAATTCTTGTCCAGTAATAGCTAGCTCGTTTCCTTGTAATATTCCCAAATCTTTAGCAATAGCCTTTGCTGTAACAATATGGTCTCCTGTAATCATTACAGTTTTTATTCCTGCTCTTCTACAAGCTTTAACAGACTCCTTTACACCTTTTCTTGGTGGGTCTATCATTCCAATAAATCCAATAAAAACTAAATTATTCTCAATATTATTTGAATTAATTTCATTTGGTAAAACATCTACATCTAAATATGCCACTCCAAGCACTCTTAGTGCTCTTTCTGCCATTTTTTCATTTTGTTTTTTTATTTTATCTAAATAGTTTGTATTAAATGCTTTTTTTACACCATCTTCTTCATAAAAAGTACATTTATTAATTAATACTTCTGGTGCTCCTTTTGTTATAATCCTATATTTTCCATTGTCCAATTTTAATATTATACTCATTAATTTTCGTGTAGAGTCAAAAGGAATTTCATTTATCCTTTTATAAGGATAATCTGTCATATTATTTATTTCTATATTATTTAATTTTTCTTCTATTGCAGCTTTTACAATTGCAACTTCTGTTGGTTCTCCATCAACTTTATTTCTTTTAACTTCACAATTTGTACATGTAGAGCCATATAATAACACTTTATTTCTATCTCCTATTACCTCAACTACTTTCATGTTATTTTCTGTAAGTGTTCCCGTTTTGTCAGAACAAATAACTTTACTACTCCCCAGTGTTTCTACTGCTGGCAATTTTCTTATTATTGCATTTTTCTTTGCCATTTTTGTTACCGCAATTGAAAGAATTATAGTTACTATTGCTGGTAATCCTTCTGGAATAGCTGCAACTGCTAATCCTACAGAAGTCATAAACATTTCTGTTATTGGTATATCTTTTATTGTTCCTATTATAAAAATTATAGCACAAATTATTAAACATGCTATTCCTAGTATTTTCCCTACTTCTTCTAACTTTTTTTGTATAGGTGTTGTTGGTGCATCATTTGTTATTATCATATTAGCAATTTTTCCAACCTCTGTACTCATTCCAGTGCTTACAACAATTCCTTCACCATGACCATTAACAACTATTGTACTACCAAATACCATGTTATGCATGTCTCCAAGAGGAACCTTTTTATTACTCATTATTTTTTCTGAATTTTTTAGTACAGGTTCTGTTTCTCCTGTTAAACTTGATTCTTCTACTTTTAAATTAACAGCATTTATTAATCTCATATCTGCTGGAACATAATTGCCTGCTTCTAAAATTACTATGTCTCCTGGAAGAACATCTTCTCCCGCAATAGTTTGTATATTTCCATTTCTTCTTACTTTTGCAACTGGTGAAGAAAGTTTTTTTAATGCTTCAATTGACTTTTCTGCCTTGGTTTCTTGCACTAATCCCATTATTCCATTAAACAATACAATTGCAATTATAATTATTGAATCAAAATAATCCCCTGTACCTTCCATATAGCTAACTGCTGCTGATACAATTGCTGCAATAATTAAAATAATTATCATAAAGTCATTAAATTGTTTTATAAGTTTTACTAATAGTCCTTCTTTTTTTCCTTCATTAATTTTATTTTTACCAAATTGTCTTTGTCGTTCTGTAATATCATTTTCCTTTAATCCGGAATTTAGTGTTTGTCCTAAGTTCCCTTGCAACTTCTTCAACACTTTTTGTATACCACATATAAATCTCTCCTTTGTATAGTTTTATTAATTTATATGCTTGTACTAATTTTTTATGATTCTAACTTTTGTTATTTTCATTTTTTATTTTAATTATTCTTTGCTTTTTATTTTCTACCCTTATATTTTTTAATCTTATATTGTATTTTATATATTTTTAGGCTTGTTTATTATTTGTTCACATATATTATTAAGTTTACATATTATACTTAGAGGTGAGACACTTGTTTTTAGCAATATTAATACTTGCTGTATCTGTAAGCATAGACTCTTTTGGAATTGGCATTACATATGGAATTAGAAATACAACAATTAACAAATTATCTAGTTTTGCTTTATTTATTATATCATTTCTTTTTTCTGGATTTTCTATACTTGTAGGTAATGTTATATTTTCAATAATATCTAAACATATTGTAAAACTTATAAGTGTAATATTATTAATTGGTATGGGATTGTGGATTATACTAGAAACAATTAAAAATCCTATTATATTAGACATAAATAAATCTAATACAATAGAATTAAATGAAGCTATTTATTTAGCAATAGCACTTTCTATAGATTCTTTCTGCGTTGGAATTTCTAGTGCATCTTTTGGACTTTTTGGATTATTATACCCTTTTTTAGTTCCAGTATTTCAATTATTTCTCTTAAATCTTGGAATTATATTAGGTAAAAAAATTACTAAAATACATTTTCTTAATTATATCCCCCTAAAATTTTGGAATATGATTTCCGGAATTTTATTAATTGCTATTGGTATAATTAGAATATTTATTTAAGAAAACTAAAACTAGATATAAATTTTCTAATTGATGAAATTTATATCTAGTCTTAGTTTTACTTAGCTTTCAACTTTGTCAAGTTTCTCTAATTTTATTTCTCTCTTTACTGTTACAATTATTATTGCTAATGTATATAGTAGTAATCCTACTGGTATTACTAGTTGATTTATTGGTAATCTTGTAAGAGCAATTAAACTTAAGTATAATAGTTCTATTCCTAAAACCCCAACTATATATTTGCCTAATGTTCTAAATGCCCCTAGTTTTCTATAACGTATCATTGCATATACAAATACCAATGTTGTACATATTCCAACTGGCCAAATATATGGACTAATTATATCTCTTAATCTAACTTTTGGGCTATACACTATACTAATATTTTCCACTTTATTTTCTAATCCATATTTTTCATTTATTTTTTTGTTAAGTTCTTCTACTTTTGGTGCTAGTTCCTCATCTGACTTTTCCTCTACTGTAAATGAAACCATATCTTTGTATAATTCTACAACTTGAACTAATACTCTTTGATTTCCAAATACCTCTTTTGCTATGTCTCTCATTTCTTTTATACTAAATTCTTTACCTACTGATACATATATAGTTGCATTGTCTTTATATGGTATGTCTTTATTAAATCCTTTTATTCCAACCATAACTCCACCTGCTATAATTATGGCTATTAATATAACATAACTAATTTTTTTTAACATTATAAATTTCATTCCTTTCTTTATATAAATCCTCATTGTTTTATTAATCTTTTACCGCATTTACTATTAAAGTTCTTGTTATTACAATGTTGTATATTAATAATGTTATAATTCCCCAGAACATTACCATTCCGAAACTATATAATGGTAACCAATTAGCAAAACATAAAATTACTGTCATTATTATAAGTGGTAATAAAACAAATAGCATTCTTGTAAGTGCTTTTTGAAAATCTATTGCTACTTCTATTTTTTCTTTATCTTTATAGTCTTTATTTATTAAAGACAATAAATAAAATGTAAATGTAAAGTTAACTATTATTGATGCTACAATTGCAAGTAATCCATCTAATGTAAGCATTACATTTGTATATCTTATTGCAAGTAACATGAAAGCTACATATCCAATAAATGCAATTGCTGCTAAAAATCCATTTTTCTTATATTTAATTATCATAATTATTAGTGTTACTAATATAATTGCTCCAATTGCTATTGCTGCTATATAAATTAATTCTTGTGGTATCTCTGAATATACAAATCTGTTTACATCTAAAGTATATGTTATAGGCATAACCCCACTATTTAGTAATACTGCTAAGTTTGATGCTTGTTTTATATATCCATTTATGTCTGCTGAAGATGTGCTTGCTTGTCCTATAGATAGTTGCAATTCACCTGTTGAATTTTCTTGTTCGAAAGCAGATTCAACTAATGTTACTTCATCTACTGCAATTTTTACTTTCTTACTATTATCTTTTCCATTCTCATCTAAAGATTTTACATATGTATTACTAATTTCTTTTAGTTTTTCTGTACCTTCTTTATTAAACTGTATTGATAAAAATACTGTTGTAGCATTTGAATTGCTACTAACATAACCATATTTTACAGTTGCTTTATCTATATAAGAGTTGTCTAAAAGTATATTTCCATCTGGATCTGTAACCTCAAATTTTCCAGGCAAATACATATATTGTGCTACAGTATCTGTATCTGCATAATCTAACATATCTACCATTATGTATCCGTTTTCTTCGTTTAAACCAATTGTGTAATCTGGTACATTTAGTAGTTGCAATCTTTTATTTACTATTTCTTTTGATTTTTCAAAATTTTCCTTTGTTAAAACTTCTTTTGGATTTACTGGCTCTTCTTTTTTTGTTGTGTCTTTGCCTTCCTCTGTTACAACTTTTCCGTCTTTATCATAAATTACCTCATTAACGGTATCGTCTACAATTACGCCCAATTTTCTTGACCCTTCTAAGTCCATTCCCAAAGAATATTCTGGTATTATGCTATTTACACGACCTTTGTCTTGTATAAAAATCCCTCCAAAAGAAATAGCACAAACAAGTATAATAACCAAAATAGATAATGTTATTTTTAACTTATTATCAATTCTGCTTGGCTTCATTTCTTTTTCATTAGAACTTTTTTTCTTTTCTTCTGTTTTTATATTATTTACAGTTTTGCTTTCTTCTTTATTACTTTTTATATCTTCTGTTTTTCTGTTTTTACTACTGTTTTCTGTTTTCTTGTTATTTTCTTTACTCGCAACATCTTTTTTAATCTCTTTTACATCTTTTTTCTTTTCTTCCACTTTATTTGCCTCCCAAAATTACAATAATTTAGTATCATTTATAATTAACTCAAACCATATGTCTAAATATTTTGCTGCAAATTTGCTCATCATGGTTCTATCCATAAATATTTCAAAATAATCTAAAACTGGTGATATTTTTGTATCTATAGTTAAGTCTAATGTAACTTTTCTTTGTTTTTCATCTACAATAAACTTTGACTCTGTAACTGCATAATTTACTTTATCATGTTTATCAAAATTTGATATATTTCTATTTGTAACTCTACTTCTATGTGCATCTGATTTATCTGCTAAAATTATTGCTGCTGAAATATCACTAACTGCATTTCCTGTTTTTTCATCATGATTACCGATTGCCATCATTATTTCTGTTCTTTTGTCTGCTTCCATACCCATATCTTTTAATATTTGATATGCCAAAATTGCCCCTGTATGTGCATGGTCTACTCTGTTAACACAATTTCCTATATCGTGCATATACCCTGCAATTTTTGCAAGCTCTATTCTTTCTTCAGGATATTTTAAAGCTGCAAGTACCTCTGCTGCTCTATTTGACACAATTGTTGCATGTCTTACAGAATGCTCTGTATATCCTAATTCATTGAGTTGTCTTTGTGAGCTTGATATTAAAGCTTTTATATCTTCATTATTCTTTACATCTTCAAAAGTTACCATTAAAATCCTCCATTCTTATACTTTAGTATTGTATATTAAAAAATTAAAAATATCAACTATTTTTAATGTAATTTTTTCCATAAAGGATATTACTACTTTAGTTATGTTTCATCTTTCTACTTTTGAATATTATCGTGATACTCTCTTCTTGTGTATTAAAATATATGAAAAACACCTCTTTAGTAAAATTTTGTTTTGTAATTCTAATTTTACCATAAAAGGTGTGTGTTTATTCCATTTATATTTTACAGACGCAAAATAGTCGAGCTTCTATTTTGCGTTTTAAGCCGTTTTGTCTCATTTTTGAATGTTTTATCATTAATTTTGTCGTTTTTGAGCAGTTTTGATGCCTTTATGTGCGTTTTAAAGGTACATTTCAAGGTTACATCTAAAGTGCGACCAAGACCGGACGGAACGAAACGTTGCTGCTGCCATTACCAACGCTGTAGACGAAACAGAACACGCCTGCACCCGTACCACCATTGTAAAGGCCTCCGCGTAGGAAGAAAGGAAGGTCCGTGTAAGGAAAGCGAGAGCAATCGCCGTACCACGAACTGTTGCTTGAGTTACCGTTCGCGCTCGTCTCGTATACCGCATCTCCATATTTTCCTGAATTTGCACTATAGTTATTATCTCTACTATCTGAACTTCCTTTGCTATACACGTTCTTTGTTTTTGCATCTCCATTTACTAAACTACTTCCGTAATTTGTTAAGTTACTATTTCCATTATTTACATATGCTGCTACATACTCCCATGCTCCTCCGCTCATATCATACACTCCATGCACTGTTCCTGTTGTACTTTGTCCTACATTTGTTACATATGCATTTCCACTTCCTCCTCCAGTATAGTATGAACTGTCACTGTTTATATCTACTTCTGCATTTTTTCCGTATTTACTCTTACTCAAGTACGCTACTGCTCCCCACTCATCGTTTTTCATCATATGGCTATTTAATGTTTTATTGTAATTTAAGCAGTTTGTATATATATCATTTACTGTTATACTTCTCCAACTTTGTACTCCTGGTTCTACTTTTATTTTTCCACCACTATTACTTGCTTCAAATTTTGCTACCCATATTCCACTTACTGTCTGTCCATAATTAAACGCTGGATGGATATTCCATTTTCCTTGTCCGCTTGCATTATTAAAGCTCTTTCTTCCTGTGCTTGTCTCGTTTGTTAGTCCTTTCATAAATTCTACTTCTATATTTCCTGCACTACTGCTTTGATATCCACTTGTTATACTATATGCATACCTTGGTATCCATACCCACATACTTCCATCACTTGTTTTTGCATTTGCCCATTTCTTCCCTGTGTAATCATACCAATCTTTATCACTTCCTGTTGTATTTACCCAACTACTTCCATTCCATTTTATTGGTGTCATTCCACTTCCTAGTTTTGGCGTGTTTACTCCTTTTTCCTTACTATAACTTCCATCGCTTGGTAATGTTGGCTCTGGTGGTGTTGGTTCTTCTGGCACATTATTTAATGCACTTGCTAAGTCATTATACAATTGATTTAATTCGTCTTTTTCTTTTTGTACTGCTTCTTTTGTCTTGTTTGCTACTTCTTGAGCTTTTTTTATTATTCCATTATCACTAAATACTGCACTTATTGTTACACTTGCTAAAATAAGAAGTACTACAATGGTCACAACTAGTGTTATTAATGTTATTCCGCTTATTTGTTTTAGTTATTTTAAAAAAATCATTACCTTTTTTTAATTCTTTCTTTAAAGAATTTTTTAATATTTTTCTATTTCCTAAATTCATCTTTTTCCTCCGTTTTTTATAATCTCTCTTAATAAGTATTTACAGTTATAATTATTATTAATCATTTTTTATAAAATTTTACATATTAATTAATTGTATTAAGAATAATATGTTCTATTTTTATGTATTTATAGAACAATTATATCATTTTATTGTGAAATTGTGTACTTTTTTGTATTACATTTCTATTACATTATTATTACATTTTTAATTTTAAATATATTAAATTACAATTTTAGTTTTGTTTATAAATCTATTATTTTTCAAAATTGCATTTACTTTTTCAATTGACACTTTCTATTTAATTGTAAATTTTCTGTGTATATTATTGATATTGCTATTATAAAAGAATATAATTAACTAATAAGTAAGTATAAGGAGGATTGTGCCTTGTCATATATTGAGTTTAAAAATGTTTGTAAAGAATATAAAATGGGAGAAGTTACAATTAAGGCTTTAAATAACACTAATTTTAGTGTAGAAAAAGGAGAATTAGTAGTTATTGTTGGTCCTTCTGGTGCTGGTAAAACAAGTGCATTAAATATTTTAGGTGGTATGGACACTGCTACTTCTGGAAAAGTAGTAGTCGATGGAAAAGACATTACAAATTTAAAAAATAAAGATTTAATAAAATATAGAAGAAATGATATTGGTTTTGTTTTTCAATTTTACAATTTAGTTCAAAATTTAACAGCTCAAGAAAATGTAGAACTTGCTACTGAAATTTGTAAAAATTCACTAAACCCAACCGAAGTTTTAAAAAAGGTTGGATTAAAAGATAGACTAAATAATTTTCCTTCACAACTTTCTGGTGGAGAGCAACAAAGAGTGGCTATTGCTAGAGCTATTGCTAAAAATCCTAAATTACTTCTTTGTGATGAGCCAACAGGTGCTTTAGATTACAAAACTGGTAAACAAATATTAAAATTATTACAAGATACAGCAAGAAAAGAAAATATGACAGTTTTAATTATAACTCATAATGGTGCTTTAGCTCCAATGGCAGACAAAGTTATACATTTTAAAAATGGTACAGCAGAAGATATTATTATAAATAATAATCCAGTTTCTGTAGAAGAAATTGAGTGGTAATAGCATAAAAAATTCTTCAATTATTCTAACTATGCAAAAGTCTATATCTATAAATTATAATGAAAGGTAAAAGTAATAGGTATGAAAAAAGCTGTTATTAAAGACGCTCTCAGAGAAATAAAAAAATCATATAAGCGTTTTATATCCATTTTATTAATGGCTTTTTTAGGTGTCGGCTTTTTTGCTGGAATTAGAGCATCTTCACCAGATATGTTAGATACTATAGATACATATTATAAAAATCAAAATGTGTATGATATTCAAGTATTGTCCACCTTAGGACTTACAAGTGACGATATTAATGCAATTTCTAAAATAGAAAATGTAGAACATGTTGATGGAAACTTTGAAACAGACGGTCAAATTGAAGTTGGAAATAAAGAAGTTATAGCAAAAGTTATGTCTCTAAACGATTTTAATACTCCTGTATTAATTGATGGTTCTCTTCCATCTGCTAAAAATGAGTGTGTTGTTGAGGAAAGATTTTTAACTGTAAATAATAAAAACATTGGTGATACAATAGAACTTAATATAAAAGATATGCAAAACGATAATGGAGAAGATGTACCATATTTATATGAAAAAGAGCTAAAAATTGTAGGTACTGTTCAAAGTCCTATGTATATTTCTTTAGATAGAGGTACAAGTACATTAGGTTCTGGAAAAATAGATTATTATATGTATATTCCAAAAAGTAATGTACAAGCAAATAGTATATATACTAATATTTATGTAAAGGTAAAAGACGCAAATAAATATACAACCTCTTCTAAAAAATATGAAGATTGTGTTAATAGTGTTAAAACAGAAATAGAAAAAATTAAAGATAATCGTGAAAAATCAAGATATGACAGTTTAGTAAATACTGTTACTAAAAAAGTAGAAGATGCAGAAAAGGAATTAAATACACAAAAGACTGACGCTAAATCTAAAATTGCAGATGCAGAAAAAGAACTTGAAAATGGAAAAAAACAAATAGAGAATGCAGAAAAGACAATTAAATCTAATAGAATAAAAGCAGATAAAGAGTTTAATAAAGCATATGCAGAACTTATTAACGGTAAAAATAAAATTGCAGATAGTGAAAAACAGTTAGAAAGCAAAGAAAAGCAAGCAAATGAAGAGTTTGATAAATTAGAAAAGCAAAAAGCAGAATTAAATACACAACTTACTACATTAAATAGTGGTATTACAGAAGTACAAAAAAATATAGAAAATATAAATATTGCATTAAAAAATCCTAATTTAACGAGTGAACAAAAAGCAAATTTTGAAAAAACAAAAAAACAATTAGAAAATAAACTTTCAGAACTAAATAATACAAAAGCACAATTAGTTTCTGCTATATCTAAAATAGACTCAGGAATTGCTACTGGAAAAACAGAAATTAAAAGTGCTAAAAACAAATTACAATCTGCTAAAAATGAACTTAAAAAAAGTGAAAACGCATATTATTCTACCAAAAATTCCACATATAAACAGCTAGATAATGCAGAAGAAGAACTTGAACTTTCTAAAAAGGAACTTAAAGATGGCGAAAATGAATTAGAAAAAAATAAAAAAGAATTTAATGAAAAAATTGCAGATGCGGAAAGCAAATTAAATGATGCTAGAGCTAAAATTGCAGAAATAGAAAATCCAAAGTGGTATGTTTTAGATAGAAATGGAAATGCTGGATACTCAAGTTTTATACAAGACACAGATAGTATTGCAAATATAGGAAAAGTATTCCCTGTTATTTTCTTTATAGTAGCTGCTTTAATTTCTCTTACATCTATGACAAGAATGGTAGAAGAACAAAGAACTCAAATTGGTACTTTAAAAGCATTAGGTTATAATAAATTACAAATAACTAGCAAATATGTGCTTTATGCAAGTTTAGCTTGTATTATAGGTAGTATTTTAGGTATGTCTGTTGGATTTGTATTATTACCAAAAATTGTATGGAAAATGTATAGTATGATGTACCAAATTGGAGATATTCAAACTAGTTTTAATTTTGAAATTGGTAGTTTAGGTTTTATTTTAATAGTAATAAGTATTCTTGGCGCAACAATTTATGCAGTAATAAAAGAGCTTATTCAAACACCTGCAACACTTATGAGACCTAAATCTCCTAAAATGGGAAAACGTGTTTTTTTGGAAAAAGTTACATTTATTTGGAAAAGGCTGTCTTTCAGTAGAAAAGTTACTGTTAGAAATATATTTAGATATAAAAAGAGATTTTTAATGACAATTATAGGAATTATGGGTTGTACAGCATTAATCGTTACAGGTTTTGGAATAAGAGACTCTATAAGAGCTATAATGCCTGACCAATATGAAAAAGTATTTAATTATGACTTACAAATTAATTTGAAAGCAGATTTAGATAAAAAACAAAAACAAGATTTTATTAATTCATTAACAAATGACGATAAAATAGAAAAACTTAGTGAAACATATATGTCTTCTATTTCTGCAATAAATGAAAACGTTGAGGAAAATGTACAAATTATAGTACCAAATAATAATTCAGATTTTAATACATTAATTAATCTTACAGATGTAAAAAGCAAAAACAATTTATCTTTGCCAGAAGATGGAGTTTTGTTAACAGACAAAGCAGCCCAACTTTTAGGAGTAGAGGCTGGAGATACTATTACTTTAAAAGACACAGATGAAAATGAAACTAATGTAAAAGTTACAAATATAGTAGAAAACTATGTATATCACTACATATATATGTCTAAAAGTATGTACGAAAATTTATATGGCAAATCTTTTGACAGTAATGTAATTTTAACAAAAGATTTTAATTTAGATAATGAAACAGAAGACAACTTTGTAAAAGATTTAATGAACATGCCTGAAGTAGCATCTGTTACAAGAATTTCTACTGCAATGAATATGATGAACGATACAATGAAGTCTTTAAATTATGTTGTTGTTATACTTATTGTATCTGCTGGGCTTCTTGCATTTGTAGTATTATATAATTTATCTAATGTTAATATTAGCGAAAGAATACGTGAACTTGCTACTATAAAAGTATTAGGTTTTTATGATAAAGAGGTATATTTATATATAACAAGAGAAACTATTATTTTAACAGCTATCGGATTAGTATTAGGTTTAGTTGCAGGGTATTTCTTAGATTTCTTTATATTAGAAACTTGTGAAATAAATATGCTAAGATTTAGAAAATTTGTTGCTCCTTTAAGCTTTGTATTTGCAGCATTAATAACGATATTATTTACTATTATTGTAAACATAGTAACATACTTTGCATTGAAAAAAATAAATATGATAGAAAGCCTAAAAAGCGTAGAATAATAATAATAATAATATATGCAAATTATTTTTATTATTATTTATTATAATAAGTAAAATTTATATTAAAAAAGCAATAAAAAATAAATCAAGCACTAAAAGTTAGAAAAGATTACATTAAGCATTTAAAAGGAAAGATCCCCGCAATTATGGGACTCTTTCCTTTTTTCTTGATTTTAACAAATTAATTATATCTTTTATATTTATATTTTTATTTCTGTTTTTTATTTTTATATTTTATTTTTATATTT
>OLVR01001771.1_pt1 | contig 19062 bp, 10 predicted proteins | sample 1673261 | NCBI WGS metagenome assembly OLVR01 (sample SAMEA3178938, study PRJEB25190) | human gut metagenome | biome: human gut; feature: human-associated habitat; material: faeces | place: Austria | collected 2013 | reverse complement strand
AATCTTGTCCGGATCAAGCTGATAGTCCGAAGCATGGCTACGCAACCAACATATCGCATCTTTGGCATCCTCAAAACTCTCGAACGGAGTAGAATGGTGCAGATATCCGATACGATAATCAACCGATACAGCAACCATTCCTTTTGAAGCATAATAAGCACATTCACGATAAAACTGAATCGGAGTACCTAACTTCCAACCTCCTCCGAAGAAGTATACAATAGCCGGCCTTTTTTCCCCAGCCTGCATATTCCGGGGCTTGAAGATGTGAAGCGCCAGGGAATCTCCATCCTCTAATGTCTTATACCGAACGATTTCAGGGGAGAACACCGTCTCCGATGAAGCCAGTACTTTCTTTAAGGCCTCGAACCAGACAGTCGCCATCTTCTCCGCACCAGCCTTATTCGGATGTACTTTATCGTGTACCGTATAGTCTTGCCAGTTAAATCCCTGAGCCTGATTGACCAAAAAGACCTGTCCGGAGTTTAATCCGGCAACCATTTCCGCAATCTTCTCGTTCAATTCCGGGATATACGAATATTTAGGTAGTTTCCCGCTTGGTATTACCTGGGCAATCAAAATACGGACATTCGGATTGATCGCCTGTATTTTGTTGATAATAGACTTGTAAGAAGCTATCATTCCGGGAATAGGTTTCTCTTCCGCAAAATGGTTATGACCGGCATGGAGCAATACAATATCTGCCGGATAAAGCCGGTAGAGGCTGTCGATCTTCGACTCCAGAAACTCCACATTCTTACCGCTGAAACCACAATGATTAAGCGTCCCGATCCGACATTTACTCTCACGAGGACCGATAAAATCAAACTGATACCCGGCTGTAAATAATTTTTCCCAAAGCGGATACAAATAGCAAGTGAAGAAATCCGCTCCTTCCGTAATAGAATCACCTAATCCCATCAAGGTAAACCGTTCCTGTTTTTTCTCTTGTCCGGTGGTAGTAACGGAACAGCACAATAAAAAAAATAATATCAGATATAAATAAAGAGCTTTATGTTTCATGGCTTTTTAAACTTGCAATAGTTTTATGGACATATATTAAAAAGGTGTGTGTCAAAATATGCTTGTCCCCACGCTTGACGCAGAGACAAGTACATTTTGACACACACCCATACTTTTCTGATTATTGAACAACCGGTTTATCTTTCAATATACCGCCTTCATTATAACGCTGATTATTCGGTAGCCCTTTCTTATTCACACCTTCTTTCATCAATGTCTTCAAATCTTCCAGATGCGAACGGTAAACACCACGAGGTGTCACATCATATTTCTTACACAATGATGCAGCCATACCTACTACCTCTCCCATCATTCCTGTCGTACGCATCACACGGACCGTTCCCAATGCCACATGAGTCACACTAATATTACGACCGGCCATAAACAGGTTCTCCACATTACGAGAATACAGACAACGATACGGAACGGCGTACGGATGGATCAGAATATGCTTTGTCACCGCTTTGAACTCATTGCCTGGAAAATGTTCACTGTTTTTCGGATCCTGCCAATGTAAATCGATACTCCATGTCGTGGCGAAAGAAGCATCTTCATGAGACACGTTTTTCGTGATATCGTCTTCCTTCAAAATATAATCCCCCATCAGACGACGTGATTCACGCTTGCCGGCAACATAAGCAACCCAACCTAATTTTCGGTTCTTATACTGGTCATTTTCCTTCATACGGTTTTTCAGATAACTCCAGTTTGAATAGACAACCAGCATTCCATAATCACGGATACGTTCGAAGTCCTTGATCTGGTCGAAGTTCATACCTGTCTCCCACGTCCATTCTCCCATCATCACCTTTTCACAATTCTTGTCGTTAAACTCCACTCCATAGCTGAACTCCGGGAAAGGGCTCGATTTCTTGTTATCCACAGAATACCACTGGACGGAAGAACCCATTGTCAACTTGTCTGCTTTCTCCGGAGCGATACTCTCACCATACTCGTCACGACCTTCACGCCCCATACGGTAATCGGCTCCCGCCAGATAACCGATTGTCCCGTCTCCCGTACAATCGGAAAACAGAGGTGCCTTGAATTTTAATTCTTTACCACTTTCGATATGTTTGACAACAACCGATGTGATCTTATCGCCTTCCTTTGTCACTCCTATCGCGCGATAGTTCAGGAAAAGAGACACATTCTTTTCACCTGCTAGCCAATCCATTTTCTTCTGGTCTTCATAATATTCTGCTGGTTGTGCATTTCCTCCCTTTTCCGGACCAAATTCTTTCTGCAGACCGCCAAGTTCCTTATAAGTTCCTTCTTCGATACGGCCTCCTAAATGGACACGTATCTCCGAACTGTTATTACCACCTACCACAGGACGGTCATTAATCAAAGCTACCCTGCAACCCAGACGGGCGGCCGACACAGCGGCACTCATCCCGGCTATACCGGCTCCCACGACTACAAGATCATATTCGCCGGCAACCGGTGCTTCATCCGGTAATCCCAATGCTTGACGACGGAATGCTTCCAGTTCCTTTACATCCGACGGAGGCATCTTGCCAGCTTCCATGGTAAAGTAGATCGCATCGCAACGACCGTCGAATCCCGTCAAATCATGCAATTTGATTACAGTTTTCAGATTCTTGACAGACACCTTTCCTGCTATCTGCCACATCCAGGCAGAACCCTCCGCTCCCAATGGAGAAGTCATCTTCTTTCCTCCGACAGACAAACTGAATTTACCGGGACCTTCCCCCTTTTTCCACGGGGAAGTCCAGTTATAGGTCCGAACATATACATAATATTCTCCTTTTTCAGGAAACGTTACTTCCGTAGAGGCATCATCGACGGGTACACCCATCCCATGCGCCAAAAGGTAAGGAGACCCCATCAAATCCATAAACTGCTGGTCAACCTTCCAACCACCCTTGTTACTGAAACTTTCGGCTTCAATAAAAAGGTCTGCTGCTCGAACCGATCCAAAACTCAATAATAGTAATAATGTTATAAACGTTTTCATGATAAATATATTTACATTAGTCAATACTTTCAGCTTCCGGAAAACCTGATTTGCCAACACCCTGCTTCATCAAAATTCTCAAATCCGATAAATATTTCTCATACACGCCTCTGGGATCCGTATGATATTTCTTACACAAAGAGGCTGCCATTCCCACCACTTCTCCCATCATACCACCAGTTCTCATAACCCTCACAGTACCCAATGCAACATGAGTCACACTTATATCCCTACCTGCCATGAACAAGTTCCCGATATTCCGGGAATACAGACAGCGATATGGAACTGCATACGGTTTTATCTCCTGTACATCGCAATAAGACAGAAATGGTTCCTCTTTCATCCCCTGTATCGGTTTGGGATAATGAAGATCGACTCCCCAAGTCGTAGTGAATGTCGCATCTTCATATTGAATATCATTCAATATGTCTTGTTCCCGTAAAACAAGATCGCCCATCAGACGACGAGATTCACGTTTCCCCCCTATATAAGCAACCCATGCCAACTTTTTCTTGGCAAATTGATCTTTCTTTTCACTCTTGTTCTTCAAGAAATCCCAATTACCGTAAACTGCACGAAGAGCATGATCCCGGATATATTCTATTTCTGTTATCTGATCATTGTTCAATCCGGCTTCCCAGTCCCAGTCTCCACGGGTTATAGGAATACAAGTTTTCTCATCAAAACGGATAGCCCAGGGACAATCCGGAAAATCAGAAACATTACGGGTATCTTCAGCATACCATTGCACGGAAGTTCCCATAACCAATAGATCTGATGTTAAAGGAGCTCTAGGTTCACCTGTTTCCTCTTTACTTTCTCTTCCCATACGATAATCTGCTCCAGCAAGAAAACCGACTTCTCCATCTCCAGTACAATCAGAAAATAATTGAGCTTTAAATATATATTCTTTTCCCGATATTATATTTTTTCCGATGACAGAAACTATCTTATTTCCATTTTTTTTAACATCAACTACCTGTGTATTTAGAAATAAATTCAAATTTTCCTGATTCTGTAACAAAGCAAATTTCTTCTCATCCTCATAATTAGATGCAGGTCCTGCATTATGAATTGTCTTTTCCGGATACTGATGTAATATTTTCATAATCTGCCGACTCCTGACTGACGAAGAATCCCGTTTTGCTTCCCAATTATTCCAATGCCCGACAGGACCAAGTTCATCCACAAGATTTCCCAAATTCGGATATGGTTGCTGAGCGATCAATCCGGAAAGTCCGACACGAACCTCCGAACTATTATTTCCTCCCAGAACCGGACGATTCTGGATCAAAGCGACTTTACATCCAAGACGGGCTGCGCTGAGGGCTGTACAACATCCCGCAATGCCTCCACCGACAACAACCAAATCAAACTCTCCCGCATCTTCCGGATTTTCAGGTAATCCCAACATATTCCGACGAAAAACAGTCAATTCTTCTTTCCCATCAGGAGGAAGCATCTCCAATGCCGAGGTAAAAAAAATAGCATCGCAACGACCATCAAAACCTGTCAGATCACGTAGTTCAACCCGGTTTTCACCAGTTTTCAAACAAATCGTTCCACCATCCTGCCAATGCCATTCCGCTCTCTCCGTGCCAAACGTCACCTCCAACGCTTTTCCATTCAGCAATAGCTCAAAACGTCCGGGAGAAGCCGTTTGATCCCATTGCTTCACCCAATCTCTGGTTCTAACCCACACACGGTATTTTCCTCCATTTTCAACGCGGATCACAGTCGAAGCATTTTCAACCGGAACCCCTAATCCATGTGCCAACAAATAAGGAGACCCCATTTGTCCCATAGACTGATTATCCAAAACCCATCCTCCTCTACAATCAAAACTTTCCGCTTCAACAAATATGTTATCCGCTTTCAGAGGAAAAGAAATGATCAACAATATAATAAACCACCATTGTTTCATAAAAATCAATATTTATAAATTATGAAAAAGCATTCCTATATTACAAAATCAGTTGTCCTTCCTCTTTCAATCTTTTCCTCAAATAAGAAGTATCAATCTTATGGACATCGTTTCTTGTTTGCTTGATTGCATGCGCGGCAGCCATTCCAGCTGCTTCTCCTGTCACTAAACAACAAGGCATCACACGGGTACTGCCAAAAGCTTGTTCATCTGTCGATATACAACGACCGGCAGTCAACAAATTCTTAATTCCTTTAGGAGTCAGACAACGGTACGGAATACCGTGAGATTCACCTTTTTTATAATGCTCAGGTTTATGTTTTCCGCTATGGACATCTATGTAATAGCAGTTACGCCCGATCTCATCTTCAAAAGATTTCCGCTGTCTCCAATCTTCTACCGTAAAAATATAATCGCCCTCTATCCGACGACTGTCCCTAACTCCAAGCAGTGAAGCCGTTTTCACGACAAAAGCATTGGAAAAGGTAGACGGCCGGACATCTTTCATGGCTTCCAGATACTGAACAGCTTTCTGCCGTCCCAAAATCATTGCTTCAGAAATAGCCCAAGGATCTGTCGTGTCAACCGTCATATGTCCCGCATTACATTGAATGACATCCGGACCGACTAGATTATTACAAAAATGAGTATCTACCAAAGGATATTTTCCCGACCGGACCGCTTTATAAAGCGGTGTGCTTTCATCTTTCCAAACATAAAGTGTCGGACCATTTATATAATCATAAGAATCGATGTTTGCAAAAGAAAAGCATAAACTGGACATCTGTACTGAACCCTCCTCATCATACCCACGCTTGAAAGATGCTCCGGACCAAGCAGCTAAATCTCCGTCTCCTGTCGCATCTATATATACTTTACCTTTAAAAGCCACCAAACCTGCCTTGTTCGAAACAATGATCGCATCAATAGTATCATCCGACGACATCTCGACCGCCGCTAACCGAGAAAAGAACAATACTTTAGCTCCAGATTCCGTTACCATCCGATCATAAATGGACATCAGATATTCAGGATTGATACTCACCCAATCCAATTTATTTTCAGGTTCATGAGACACACCCTTCATCGATTCTCTAAAAATTTTCTCAGCAAGTCCTTTATATATAATCTTTTCACCATCGGAAAACGGACACCAAGCAGGAACCATTCCGGCTGTCCCCATTCCTCCCAACTGTCCCATCGCTTCTATTAGTAAAGTCTTTGCTCCTTCACGAGCCGCAGCAATAGCCGCCGTACATCCAGCCGGACCACCTCCAACAATGATTACATCCCATTGATCGTCCACCTTTATTTGGGAACATTTCAATGTCAGACCTTTCTCTCGTTCTTCCGAAGCCGACTGTATTACCCCCGGCATAGCAGCCATCGCCATCACCGCTGCGGCTTGTTTAACAAAGTTTCTTCTGTTAGTCATAATAATTGCTTTTTTTAGAAAAAGAAAGGCATTTTATTTTTTAATATATAAAATGCCTTCTACAACTTATCTGTTATATTTAATAATTCGGATTCTGTTTCATATTGGTATTTATCTGAATTTCAGTTGTTGGTATAGGCCATAAATATTGACGATCATCCCACTTTTTCTCTGCAATAGAAGCAATTTTACCTGCAGCTTCTAATTTAGAAAAATCAGCCAAACCATTTTCATCAATATCCGGGGCAAAAGGCCAAAACCAATCACCTTGACTAACAACCTTTTCTATTAATAATGAGGCCGGATACAACATCATATAAACCTTCTTACTCATTACTTTGTCCATCAACTTCCAACGCATCAAATCCATATAACGCAGCCCTTCATTAGCAAACTCCATACGTCTTTCCATGCGTAATTGACTTCTTAATGTTTGCTGATCCATAGATGTAAAAGCCGGATACTGATCCACAGCTGATTTATCGACGCCATAAGCTCTTGCACGCACCTCATTCATAGCATCCAAAACAGACTGATCTATCTGATTTAATTCAATTTTTGCTTCTGCATACATTAACAGAACATCAGCATAACGCATAATGATTTTATCTGGATCAATCTTGTTTGCATTTTCCAAACATGTTTCATCCATACCTTTCTTCCAAACCAATCCATTATAAGAAGCATACTGAGCAACAGCACGAGTATCATTATTCTTAATCATCTGTCCTGTCTTATAATTCATAACCTCCAATGCTTCTGGATGTGGATTAAATTCAATACCCATAAAATTCTCTCCAAACGGGACAATTGTCATGCTCAAACGTGGATCACGATTCTTAAAGGGGTCATGTGGATCAAACAAAGGAGATTCGTCAATCGGAAGTCCATCTGTGCAAACATACGAAGCAAACAAATCCCAAGTCGGATTCGGAACCGCATATCCTCCATGATTTCTCGGCAGCCAACCATGTACATCCATCACAAGATTATATTCTATTGATCGTGGAATTAAAAAAATAGATTCTTCTGCATTCTTGGTTGTAGTCAAAAACAAATCTCCATAATCTTTATGCAAAGAATAAACATTCAAATCCATAACAGCCTTAGTCGCTGCAACAACCACATCATAATCACCCATATAAAGAGCATAACGGGCTTTCATAGCCAATGCTGCTCCCTTTGTGGCTCTTTTAATACCTGAATATGTTGTTGGCAAGGCATTTGCAGCTGCATCAAATTCGTCATAAACAAACTGTTTCACAGTTGCTAAATCCGTACGTCCCATTGACATACCTTTATCAATATCAACATCATCTACCACTAATGGAACATCACCATATTTAGAAGACATTTTTGCATACGCACATGCTCTATGAAAACGAGCCTCAGCAACATAAGCATTAATTTTCGACTCCATTGCACCAGCTTCAATAGCTCGATCCGCCTTTAATATAATACTGTTAGCACGTGATACAACCTTATACTGCTTGGACCACAAATCTTTTACCTTATCTGTTTGCCCATTCAATGTTGCATTTTGAAAAGGTGTCAAATTTTCACGATAAATCTTATCGTCAGACCAATCGGTATTACCTTCTTCATCCAACGGCCAAAATGTATCTCTATACAATTCATTAACAGCCATTTCTATTTCAGTTTCATTTGAATACCAATTTTCAGTTGAACCATTAGACAATGGGTTTAAATCCAAATCATGGCATGCAGAAAACAACGTTACTCCACTGAATAAATAAACTATAATATTATTTCGTTTCATAATCTTTCCTTTTTAAAAGTTAACCGATACCCCTAACAACACCGATGTAGTAATAGGATAACCATTAGTACTGACTTCCGGATCCCATCCATGCGGATACTTGCTTAAACAGAATAAATCGTTACCAGACACATAGAACCTAACAGATTCCATACTTATTTTCTTTGTCAATACAGAAGGAAGTGTGTATCCTAATGTTAAGTTTTTCATTCTTAAATATCTCCCATTAAACATCCAAAAATCAGACATCGCCATATTAGAATCAATATTATTACGAGTCAAACGAGGATATATTGCTTTCGCATTTTCAGCATCAGTATTGTTCACACTCCAATAATTACCTTCCAAAATAGAAGGGAAGCCACACCAGTTATTTCTCAAACCTTCTATCATATTACTATTAATACGAACATTTTGACTTCCCACACCTTGGAACATCATAGCCAAATCAAAGCCTTTATATGATGCAGCAAAATTGACACCAAATGTATAACGGGGTAATGACCCTCCTAAACAGACACGGTCATATTCCGAAGAAATTTTACCATCAGGTACACCATCCGGACCAGAAATATCTTTATACTTGATATCACCAACTTTTACATTATTATTCAATTTAGGCGAATTATCAACATCTTCTTGAGTCAAAAAGAGTCCATCGCTCAAATAGCCATACCACTCATTAAACTCACTACCTTTCATTTTCACTTTTTCACCTAAAAATTCCGTACCACCTAAATCACCCATCTTTGACACGAAGTCAGAAAGGTTAGCAGAAACAGAATAACTAAAATCCCCCACTTGGTCTCGCCATCCCAATTCAATATCATAACCTGTAGTTTCCATATTCCCAGTATTCACAAACGGATTATCATATCCTATAAATTTAGGAATTTCCAAAGCCAACAAAATGTCTTTCGTTTTCTTTTTATAGAAATCGAAATTAAAATGCAAACGGCTATCCAAGAAATTTGCATCCAAACCAATGTCCCAAGTCTCTGTTGTTTCCCAAGAAATATTACGAACTGCATAATATTGCTGAGCAGCAGTCAATAAAGAACTCACTGAGTTTCCATTGTAAAATAGACCAGAACCAAAGTTTAAAGCTGACTGATATGGATAATAATTTTGTTTATTATTATCATCAATTCGTGTAATACGTTCATTACCTAATGTACCCCAAGAACCTCTTAATTTCAAATATGACAACCAATTCCAATTTAAATCTTGCATAAACTTCTCTTCACTCATAACCCAACCAGCAGAAAAAGAAGGGAAATTTGCCCATCTACTATCCGGAGCAAAACGAGAAGAGCCATCACGACGGAAATTTACCTGCAATAAATAACGATTGGCATAACTATAAGTGATTCGTCCAAAAAAAGAACGATAAGCGTACTCTTCTGCATTACCACCATTATCTCTCAAATTTTCAGGTCCCAAATCCAAATAAGGGAAATTTGTCAATTCATACTGATCACGAGATGCACTCAAATTTTCCCAAAAAGCATAATAATAACCAATCATTGCTGAAAGATCATGGCAACCGAACGATTTATTGTAATTTGCAAAAAATTGTGTAGTTACATCATAATCATCATTTCTATTTTCAGTCAATTTTGTCGTTCTATAACCAGCCATATAACCTTTCACTGTAGTTGGATCATTGGCATAGGTATAAGGTACTTGTTTTACAAAACTTTTCACCTTATTAAAATTATATGTCGGTGCTATAACTCCTGATATTTTTAATCCTTCAATCGGAGTTATATCAATAGCAGCCTTACCTCCTAAACGATTATGCCATGAAGTTTTTAACCCACCATCTGTTATCATTGCCAATGGATTTTCTCCATCTTTGACATCTCCCCACAATCCATTACTCCAACGAACTGCATAAATTGGAGCTGTTGCACGAAAATTCAATTCCATCGGATTCGTATGTGGTTCTTCCGATTTTGAACGTTTATAATTTACATCTAAATGAGCTTCAAGCCATTTATTTATTTTAAAATCATTATTGATACGAATCATATAACGCTCATATCCTCTATTTTCATAAAGACCATCTGTCTTGTCATATCGGAAAGAGGCTTTCGTTTTCACAACTTTGCTACCTCCAGCAATATTAATCGAATGAGTCTGACGTGGAGCAGAACTTTTCAAAATTGCATCCTGCCAATCCACTATAGGATAAGCATCTGGATTTGTTGCATTATTTTTCACCCAATTATTCACTTGGTCTTCAGAATAAGCCTGATACCAACCACCTGAATTATTATCATTAAAACGCGTTTCATTTATCATTTCCAAGTATCGCTGAGCACCAACATATTCTGGTAATTTAGTCGGCATTTCCCAACCATATTCGAAATTATAGTTTAGGGATAAATCATCCTGTTTTGCACGTTTTGTCGTGATTACAATCACACCAGCTGCAGCACGTGAACCGTAAATTGAAGCAGATGCCGCATCTTTCAAAACGGACATACTCTCTACATCTTCTGGATTCACTTGATTAATATCCCCTGGAATTCCATCTACAATCACTAAAGGGCTTGTCTCACCAATAGTCGTCACACCTCGAATTTGTATACTAGCAGTTGCTCCAGGAGCACTATTATCACGTGTTACTGTGACACCAGAAGCAGCACCTTGTAAGGCTGTAGATAATTGAGTCGTTTTGCGGGCAGCCAAATCATCACCTTTAACAGCAGCAACAGCACCTGTCAAATCTTTTTTCTTCATGGTTCCATAACCGACAACAACCACTTCATCCAGCATTTCAGAATCTTCTTTCAAACTGATCGCCAAATCTGTTTTATTGCCAACAACTATTTCGCTTGTAGTATATCCTATATAAGAAACTACTAATGTTGCACCAGGTGCAACATTAAGGGAGAACCTCCCTTCGATATCGGTAACGGTACCGTTTGTCGTACCTTTTTCAACAACGTTTGCACCAATAATTGGTTCACCGTTTACATCTTTAATAATACCGGTAATCGCTTTTTGATTCTGTTGTACACTGGGCACGGAAGAAACAGAGGACGAAGCTGTCTTTATCAATACTTGTCGATCTATAATTTGATAATCGTAACCGGTATTTTTCAGTACTTGAGCCAGCGCTTCATCCAAAGTCGCATCTTTTACATTGATGCTCGCCTTTTTATTTACATTCACTTTGTTGTCATTGAAAAAGAATGTAAATTCACTATTGTTTTCAATGTCTTTCAAAATCTCAATGATACTGCTATTCTGCTTATTCATGGATAATTTATAACCCTGCGCATAAGTTGAAGCAGATATACAGCAAGCGACACCTAAAGAAAATAAGGTCGTGAGTTTCATGATACGCTTAGTTTTTTTTAATAATGGGACACAAAGTGCCCGTTCATTACTTTTTTTCATAACTTTGTAATGTTTTTGATGAATATTAGCATGCCCATTCCACGGTTTGAATATTTAAGTATGGACATGTAGTCGAAATCTCGAACTGGAGGGTGTTTGCCGACATCCTCCAATTTTTTAGGTTAACAAATATCCTTTCTCATAGGCATTTTTCAGATTTTAATATTATACTATTATTTCAAAATTAATCTTTTTATAATAAATACACATAAAAAATCTTTTCCCCCTATTCTTATTGCAATAAATTAGAAAAAAAATTATTGCAAGTTCATGACTAACGGGTCAAACTATAATTACCATCCTCTATTTCTTTATATTTTAATGGAGAAGACAGTTGAATCAACATCAGTATCTTTTCTAGCGACTCATCCCTCACTTTGAAAGTGAACCGGTATTTATCAGCCAGATCCTTTTGGCACATCACCTTTCTGCCGTACCACTGTTCGAGACGCGGGATGATCATGGAAAGTTTTTCGTTTTCGAAGCTCAGCATCTTTTGTTTGCGCCAAGCGGTGTATTTGTCGGCATCCACAATCTGTTTGGAAATCTTGCCGGTTTGCCGGTCCACCAAGATCTTTTCGTCGGGAGAGACGAAGTATTCTTTCATTTGGTTTGTTTCCTTATTCTCCACACTTACTTTGATCTTGCCATTCAGGAGAATCGCTTCCATCTTATTTTCCATGTTGTAACTGAACAATTCGAACGCAGTCCCCAACGCCTCCACACTCATATCCTCCGTATGAACAATAAAAGGTTTTTCGCGATTCTTCGCCACATCGAAAAAGGCTTGCCCGTCCAATCTTATCTCACGCGTCTTACCGGAAAAACTGGCAGGATAGGTTAAGCGGCTGCCCGGTCCCATCTGCACTTTCGTTCCATCTGGTAAAGAGACAGATTCCATATTTTGGATACCGGAACTTACAACATACATTGGGACATTCGCCTTGTCCTGCAACGCAAAATAAACAGTCCCTGCCACACCCAATACCAATAAGATGGAGGCGACCATACTATATATCTTATAAAATACAACATTCCGTCCTTCATCATGTTGCCAGACTTCCTTACAAATATTCCGCCAGATAGACGGCTCGTCCGGACGATCGCTTTCCACTGCATCCGGAGCATTATTCCATTGCCGCTCCATTTCTTTTGTCACCCGGCGAGAAGATTGCAAGGCTATGCGCTCTTCTTCGGTCAGCGCATCTTGCATTAGTTTCTTTAGTATATATTTTTTGTCTTTGTATTCCATTTCAATTGCTTTACATATATAAATACACACAAGTTACTTCTTTCCCCTACCCAGTCCGGGAAAAAACAGATTATTTTAGCACCTGACAGTACAAATTTCCAAAAAAATATGACAATATCCCCTATGAAACGAGCATTTCAAATGATAATAAGAGATAGGAGACAGAATACATTCAATCAGATAAAGAGAAGAAGCAGTGTGATATTCTTCTTCAAGTACTTGAGGGCTTCGCTGATTTGATTTTCGACCGTTTTCTCTGAAATATTCAATAGGATAGCTATTTCTTTGTAGCTCTTTTGTTCCTTACGGCTCAAGTTAAAAATCTCACGGCGGCGCGGTGGCAATTCATCGATCAGGCGATCTATATATTCTTGGAGATTATGAGCATCAATTTCTTCTTCCACATCATACGGTTCTTCCAATGCGGCAAGAACCGTGACTTTGTAGAAATCTTCATTCACATTTTTGCGATGCCGGTTAAAGATCAGATTCCGGGTGATAATAAACAGCAAACCTTTAAAATGGTCATCTTCACGAAGAAATTCACGCGTTTCCCATATTTTGATAAAGACTTCCTGTACTACTTCTTCGGCAGCATCGGCACTGGTCAAATAGAGGCGACTGAAATTATAGACCTGTTTCCAGTATTGTTTATACAGAGCAGTAAATGCGTCTTTGCTACCCTGCTTCAACAATAATATCAGTTTCCGCTCTTCCATATTCTTTTAAATAAGATACAAATGTAACAAATAAATTGAGAATTGAAACTTGAAAATTCGGAAGTGCTTTCTTCTTCATTTTTCATTTTCAATTCTTAATTTATTTAGTGGTTCGTTCCTTCAAACAAATCATGATCTTCCTTTTTCTGAGAGCTCTTGGCCTTGAAGTTATTGAACGTATAACTGAGCGTAAGCGTAATAAGCGGATAGCTGGGACGGATTCGTGTGATGGACTGCAGGTCGGATGTGATGATCTTACTTACATACCGGGCAGAATTGAAAACATCCCGGAAAGAAAGCGTAGCCGACAACCGACGGTTCATCAACTGCTGGCGAACGGCGAGATTCACATACCAGAAAGCATCCGTACGCCCTTGGGTTGTAACGGACGGACCGACAAAATTGCCGTCCACCTGGATACGGGTATATTTAAAGACATCGAAAGAGTTGTTCCACATGACATCGTAGTTCGTACTTGTCTCTTTTTCACTGCCGGTTTTATACCGGTTCTTTACCTTATAATGATACAGGCTGCCGTTCAGGTTCATATTCCACCAGCGGGTAAGCTGTACCTGTCCGCTCAATTCGATACCGGTCGAATAGTCGTGTCCGACATTCGCCATCGAATCCAGTGTCACACCAGCCTCATAGGGGACACGCAAACGCTCGATCTTATCCTTGCGGTTCCGGTGAAACACTGTAGCTGAAACCGTATGTTCACCGATATTCTTCTTATAATTCAACTCGAAAGAATTGATATATTCCGAACGGATATCCGGATTACCGATCTCGGCCGAATAAAAATCCCGATAGGTGATATACGGCTCCATGAAAAAGAGTTCCGGACGAGTGATACGGCGCGAATAAGAAACCAATAGCTTATGTTCCTTCGGAAACGTATAGCCCAAATGAAGAGAAGGGAAAAACTCGAACTTATTATATGTACGATCCTTGCCCGGAATCGAGCTTCGCAGGACACGATGCGTATGCTCTCCCCGCACACCCGCCTGAAAATCGAATGATTTATAGCTGTCGGCAACGATTGCATAAACCGAATTGATGCCATGCTGGAAATAGAATGTGTTATAGATATCGTCCCGGTTATAAAACTCTTTCTTTACCGGGTCCCAGAAATGCATCGTGTAGTCGCCGTCTTCCAAATAAGAGAAATATTGGTAACCGCCTTCGATCCGTCCCGTCTTGCTGTAAGGATAAATATAGTCCAGGTTACCCCGTACCGTCCAGCGATGCTCATCTTCCCAAGCACGATGTCCCTTTTCACGCTCGTTATTCTTATTAAAAAGGTCACTCTGGAAATATTCCATCGCATTACCTCCGTATTTCAGATAGAAACTGCCCATCAACTGATGCCCCTTATCGTCGAATTTATGATCGAAACCGATTGTTCCCTGGAAATAGGTTTCATGCAGATCGTAATCGTCACGACTATAATAATCGCCTTCACCGAAAGTAGCCCCGCCTGCCAGGCGTTTTTCCTTATAATCCAGATCACCGTTGCGCGTACGCCCGCCATAACCGCCTTCAAAGTCGGCATTCAACGTCGTATGGGGCAATGTGTACATCCACCCTGCCTTCATCGAATAGTTGAAATTGTTGCTTTTACGCGGTCCGTTGGAATGGGAGGTCGTTGCCGTGTCTGAGATAATAGTCGTTTTCTCCTGATCGAAATCGCTCTTGCGCAGGCGGTCACTCCACACACCGCCCAAATACCAACGCGATGCCTTGTTCTGCTGAGACACCAGAAAATCCACCCCGCGCGAAAGGACCGTACTTCCCGTCAGGTTCACCATACCGCTAAAACCATGCTGGGCGTGTTTCTTTGTTACGATATTGATAATCCCTACATCTCCTCCCGTATCGTGACGGGCCGAAGGGGTGGTGATGATTTCTATATTCTCGATATGCCCTGCAGGGATCTGCTCCAAAGCCTGCGTACCGCTGAACACGCTCGGTTTGCCATCTACATAGACCGTGAAACCGGTACTTCCACGAAAACTGACTTCACCTTCGGCATCCACACGTATGGAGGGGGTATTCTCCAGGATATCGACAGCCGATCCGCCTCCGGCAAGCAAGTTTGAAGAGGCTTCGATTACTTTCTTGTCCAATTTATAAATCACTTGCTTTTTCTGTGCTACGACTTCGACTTCCGCTAATCCCACCTCCAAAGGTTTCATCGCAATCGTTCCCAAATCTACCGCTTTCGAAACCGCATCCAAAACAATACCGGGACGGTTATACAGATCGTAACCGACCAGGCGCACCAAAAGGTTATACTTTCCATCTTTCACATCGGCTATGCGAAACGTACCGTCACGATCGGGTAAAGCATGAAACACTGGATTAACATCTCCTTCACGAAAAAGGAGGACATCAGCAAAATCAATCGGTTGGTTGTTATTGGCATCGACTATTTTCCCTTTTATACGGAAACCAGGGGCCGCCACGGCCGAATAGCTAATACACAATAAGGTCAACAAGAGACAAAAACACTTCTTCATTTCCTACATTGGTTTGTTAACAACGCCACGAAGATAGGATTTTCGTACGAAAGAAATCGTATATTTGCATATATAAATCACCATTTAGCATGGCATCAGCAAGAAAAATCATCATCATTGGAGCAACTTCAGGCATCGGATACGAGATCACTCAACTGTACCGCAAGCAGGGATGGAGGATCGGGATTGCCGGACGGCGGACGGAATTGCTCGCAAAAATCCGGTCAGAAGCACCTGACCAGATCGAAACGGCACAAATAGACGTAACTTGCCCGGACGCCCCGGAAAAGTTAGCGGAATTAATCGATAGAGTCGGCGGAATGGATGTATTCTTGCTTAGTTCCGGAATCGGCAGCCAGAACCGGAACCTAAATTCCGATATTGAATTGTCTACCGTCCAAACAAATACAGTCGGTTTCACCCAAATGGTCATTTCCGCATACGATTACTTCAAAAAACATGGTAGCGGCCAATTAGCCGTGATCAGTTCCATCGCCGGGACAAAGGGATTGGGAGCCGCTCCCTCCTATTCCGCAACCAAGCGCTACCAGAATACTTATATCGAAGCACTTGACCAACTGGCACAGATGGAAAAACTCCCGATCGTATTCACGGATATCCGCCCCGGATTTGTAAAGACCGATCTGTTGAAAAACGATAAATACCCGATGCTGATGTCCCCGCAATATGTTGCCCGAAAAATAGTAAAGGCGATCGAACGGAAGAAACGACGCACCGTAATCGACTGGAAATATGCCGTTTTAGTATTTTTCTGGAAGTTGATTCCCAGCTTCGTATGGAGGCGGTTGCCCATTCACAATTAGCATTTGTATATCATCCTGGCAATCCCTACCTTTGTGCCCAAATTTATAACTATGCACAAATAAACGATGGGATTATTCATTAAAAAGCCTTTGGAGGCCCTGCAGGCCGAAGCCAATCAAACAGGAAGTAAATCATTAAAACGGGTATTAGGCCCCTGGAGCCTGGTCGCACTCGGCGTAGGAGTCATTATCGGAGCCGGCCTTTTCTCCATAACCGGAACAGTCGCCGCCGGATATACAGGACCGGCCATTACACTTTCATTTGCCATTGCAGCAATCGGATGTTGCTTTGCCGGACTTTGTTATGCAGAGTTTGCTTCGATGATCCCGGTTGCCGGAAGTGCCTATACATACTCATACGCGACGATGGGCGAACTGATCGCTTGGATTATCGGTTGGGATCTGGTTCTGGAATATACAGTTGCCGCAACGACGGTCAGCATCAGCTGGAGCCGTTATCTCGTCGTCTTTTTGGAAGGGCTCGGGATCAACCTTCCGACAGCATTCACCGCCTGTCCCTGGGATGGAGGGATTGTCAATATCCCGGCATTCCTGATCGTTGTCCTGATGAGCCTCTTCCTGATCCGCGGGACGGAAGGAAGTTCTATCTTTAACGGAATCATCGTCTTCCTGAAAGTGTCGGTCGTCCTGATATTCGTCTTTTTAGGATGGAAATATATCAATACGGACAATTACGTACCTTATATTCCGGCAAACACCGGTACACTGGGCGAATACGGGTTATCGGGTGTCCTACGCGGAGCGGCCATCGTATTCTTCGCTTTCTTAGGTTTCGATGCTGTCAGTACGGCTGCCCAGGAAGCCAAGAACCCCAAAAGAGATATGCCGATCGGAATCCTCGTCTCATTGCTCGTTTGTACCATATTATACATGCTGTTCGCCCACGTCATGACGGGCGTAGCCCATTATTCCGAATTTGGCGGCCAACAGGGAATCGCTCCCGTGGCAATTGCGATCGAACATATGGGAGAAGTAGATGCTTCGGGCGTGCTTCATCCGGATTACCCTTGGATGAACAAGGCAATCGTCCTTGCCATCCTATTCGGATATTGCTCGGTCATCATGGTGACGCTGTTAGGGCAGAGCCGCGTTTTCCTCAGCATGAGCCACGACGGTCTATTACCTCCGTTCTTTTCACATATCAATGAAAAGTTCAGAACACCCGCCCGCAGCAATCTGCTGTTCATGGTGCTCGTCGGTCTGCTGGCAGCTTTCGTTCCGGCACGCCTGGCCGGTGAAATGACCAGTATCGGAACCCTTTTCGCCTTCACCCTGGTTTGTGCCGGTGTGCTTGTGGTCAGAAAGACAATGCCCGATGTGCATCGCGCCTTCAAGACTCCGTTGGTTCCGTTCGTTCCGGTTGCCGGGATCATCACTTGCCTGTGCATGATGCTTTTCCTACCGGCCGACACTTGGATACGGCTGGTGCTATGGATGCTGATCGGGCTGGATATTTATGCGTGCTACGGCATCAAGCATAGCAAACTGGAATACAATCAGGCGAACCGCCACGGTCAGCTGGCTCTGAATATGATCGGGATCGTCCTTGCCATCCTTTGTGTGATCACGGGACTCTGGCATCAGCAAACCGTTGGTTGGGAAGAAAGTAAAGTCCTGCTGATCATCTCTTTTGTTTTCGCTTTTACGCATCTGGGCTTTTACATGGTCCGGATATGGAAACAAACAACAAAGGTTTTTTAATCATTTTTTATACGAACCCGAACAGACGTTGTTTGTATAATAACAAAAAGATAATTAAATTTGCAGAAATGGTTCTACAGTGTAGAACTTACATTAATCAAACAAACTATTCCTAAGTTTAAGGTATTAGTCTACTTCAGTTTGTTTTCATATGAACTGATTTGGTATAACCTCATCTACATGTGAATGTGGATGAGGTTTTTTCATCATAATCTGTGAACCACCTTCACCGATCACGGAATAGTGAAGCCCAATCGGCTGCTTGAATAAAAAAAATCCATATAACCAGCTTTTGAAGCTAACTATATGGACTATCTGTATGTACGCAGGATGAGACTTGAACTCACACGCCGTAACCGGCACTACCCCCTCAAAGTAGCGTGTCTACCAATTCCACCACCTGCGCGAGAAAAGGTGCCCAGAACAGGACTCGAACCTGCATGCCTCTCGACACACGCACCTGAAACGT
>OLVR01001757.1_pt1 | contig 19153 bp, 16 predicted proteins | sample 1673261 | NCBI WGS metagenome assembly OLVR01 (sample SAMEA3178938, study PRJEB25190) | human gut metagenome | biome: human gut; feature: human-associated habitat; material: faeces | place: Austria | collected 2013 | reverse complement strand
TCGGCCCGACCGTATTACCGAAAACAAGCCGCGAAAGCCTGTTTTGGGTGGGATGGTATTCTTTATGTTTGCCGCATTCCTGCTCTGGTTCGGTATCATGTCCTTTGCCGGTATGCTTTCCATTTCCTGATACTGCGTACCCATGCCGGGTCGCAGCAGGCGCATTTCAGCCCCCAAAAACTTGTGTGCGCAGCGCGTGCTGCAAAAAAACAGGATACTTGCTGCCATACTTTTGTTTTATCTCTCCATGCAAGCATTTCCTTCGCAGATAGTCCGCGTGTTCGGCTGCATTTTGGCTTTTTCGATACTGCGCAATGTTTTTTCAAAAAAGGCTTAACAATTTGCGATTTTTACCCCTATAATTTTTATAAATACCTTGGGCACTGCTGCCCAACAGCGCGAAGAAGGAGACATGATGAAAAAGCAGCTTGTAAGCATCCTGTTTGCCCTGTGCATGGTGCTCTGCCTTGTGCCCCTGGCGGTCTTTGCGGAGGAAAGCACGGAAACCCCGCCCGAGTGCAGTTGTGAAACAGCCTGCACGGCGGAAAGCATGAATACGGATTGCCCCGTTTGCGGCGCGGAGGGCGCTTTGCCGGAGAACTGTGCACAGTGCGCCCAGCCCGCAGACGATGCGGCAGCCCAGCCGGAGGGAGAAGTGTCCGACCCCCAGCCGGAGAAAGAAGTGTCCGACCCCCAGCCGGAGAAAGAAGTGTCCGACCCCCAGCCGGAGACAGCCTTGACGACGTTAATTGGCGGGAACGATACGCTAAAAGAGGTCAACAGCGAGTCTGAGCTGACTAATGCGATTGCCGATTCTACTGTCGGCACCGTCAAGCTGGCGGCGAACATTGACATCGGCAGTTCCCTGACCGTCAACCGCGCCGTGACGCTGGACTTGAACGGCAAGGTGCTGCAAATGACCGGCAGCGGCAGTGTTATCAAGGTGGAGAGCAGCGGCAATCTGACGCTGACCGACAGCAACACCGCCGCCGAGCACAAGTTCATGCCCGGCACCAACGGCCTGTGGGTGCTGGACGATGCAAGCGGCACAGAGGCCGTCACCGGCGGCGTCATCACCGGCGGCACGGGAACGGACATCTCAACGTTCGGCGGAACGACGTGGTATTGCGGCGGCGGCGCGCTGATTAAAAACGGCGGCAGCCTGACCATGAGGGGCGGCAATATTATCGGCTGCTCCGCGGAGTGCGGCGGCGGTGTATGTATTGATTCGGAACAGGGTCAGTTCTCTATGTCCGGCGGCAGCATCGCCGGATGCGTCGCCTCCGACATCGGCGGCGGTGTTTTTGCTTCCGGCACGTTCAAAATGTCAAGTCAGGCGGTCATTCGCAGCTGCACCGCCGAAAGCGCGACCCAATATGTTTGCGGCGGAGGCGTATATGTCAACGTCAGCAGCAGCTTTGAAATGTCTGATACGGCAATAATCGAAGGCTGTCAGGCAATCTCCAACTCTTCCAATTCTTCCAACGGCGGCGGCGTATATGTCAGCAGCAGCAGCTTTGTGATGTCTAATGAGGCAAAAATCGAAGGCTGTCAGGCAATCTCCAACTCTTCCAACTCTTCCAACTCTTCCAACGGCGGGGGCGTCTATCTCTCAAACAATACGAGGTTCACCCTGTCGGGCAGCGCCGTGATTCAAAATTGCACGGCAACAAATTCCGCCAACCCCGGCGAAGCCTATGGCGGCGGCGTAAGCGCCGCTTGTGTGAAGGAGATCACCTTGGCGGACAGTGCGCGCATTGCCGGCTGTACTGCGGCAAACGGAAGCGGACTATACATCACCGGCTCTTTGGCGTCTCCTAATGTCTATGGGAAACTTTACGCCAACGGCGGCTCGGTTGACGGCGACGTCGTGCTGGGAGATAAAGATAAAAACGACGGTCCCTGTACCATTACAGGCTCCGGCGGGACTGTGTTCTATGGCAAAGTGACCGTTACCCCCGGCAGCACCATCGAAAGCGGCACATTCAACGGCGAGGTCATCAACAACGGAACCATCACCGGCGGTACATTTAGCGGCGGGATTACCGGCAACCCCGCGCTTGCCACCGGCAGCGGCACGGAGACAGACCCCTATCAAATTGGCACCGCCGAGGGGCTGAAGCGGTTCCGGGATATTGTCAACGGCAGCAACGGCCAGAAGCAGGACCGTGGCGCGTGCGCTGTGCTGACGAACGACATCGTCCTCAACGACGGCACCTTTGCCGAGGACGGCAGCTACACCCCTGGCCCCAGCGGTGCTGACAAACCCACGGAATGGACACCTATGGGCGTAAACACTTCTGCCGCTTACACAGGAACCTTTGACGGTGCCGGTCATACCATACAGGGCTTATATTGCAATAGCAATTCACGGGCCCCCGGATTGTTTGGGTATATAGAGGGGGCAACTATCCAAGGCGTAAGGGTAACAGGCTACTTTAACGCGAACAACGCTGAACAAGCGGGCTGTATTGCAGCACTTGCGAAAAGCTCCCGCATTACGGGCTGTGTGAGCACCGCTTCTATAAATGGACATCACTCTTTTCAGTCTTCGACAGGTGGCATTGTTGGAATTGCAGATTCTAGCACCCAAGTAAGTGACTGTATCAATTATGGCACTGTAAAGTGCACCCCTTCCAATTATTACGCTACCTTTGCAGGCGGCATTGTCGGATGTCTTGCAGATTATTCCACCGTTACAAATTGCAGTAACTTCGGCACCATAATCGGCCTTGTCAACAGCAGTTCCACCCAAACGATTTATGTTGGCGGCATTGTTGGAACTGCTCGGCTTGAAAGTATATCCGATTGCTACAACGCTGGTGCTGTAAGAATCGATGAACAAGGCAATTCGTCCGCCACGCAAGGGGCCGGCGGCATTGCAGGATACGCGGGAGATGATGCCCAATATCTGACACATATTTCCAACTGTTATAACGTTGGCAGTGTCACAGCTGCCAATGCAAATGCAATGCTGGGCGGTATTGTGGGTAGGTCTGGCTATGATAGTGTTGCCATCACAAACTGCTACTACCTGACCGGCACCGCCGGGCAGGTTTACGGCGATGGCAAAGCCACCGTCACCAACACCACCGAAAAATCTGCCTTTGACTTTGCCAACGGCGGCGTGCTGGCCCTGCTGATGGCAGACCGCCCGGCCGACGCCCAGCCGTGGGACACCACCTGCAAATATCTGGAATCCGCCGGGATGACCCTGCCGGTATTGGCCAGGCAAAACCTGACCGTCCACGACCATGTGTGGAGCACCTACACGACCGACACTGCGGCCAAGACCCACACCCACAGCTGTGCCTGCGGCGTTGTGGAGACGGAAGCCTGCACCATCACCCCGGCCACCTGCAAGGATGTGTCGGCCTGCGCCGTCTGCGGTCAGCAGTACGGCGGCCTTGACCCCCACAACCACGCGGACTTACAGCACTTCCCCGCTGTGGCGGCCACCACGGACGCCGAGGGCAATAAGGAATACTGGTACTGCGGCGGCTGCGGCAAGTATTTTGCCGATGCCGCAGCGGCCAGGGAAATCACCCAAGCCGACACCGTGACGGCCAAGCTGCCCCAGCCCACCACGCCGCCGACGACAACTCCGACGGCGGCACCCACCACCGCGCCGCAGGCTGCGGAGCAGCCCCGCCGGACCGCACAGCCCACGGTGCAGCCCACGGCCGCCCCCACCGTGCAGCCGGTATCCACCATCCCCGCCACCGGCGATACCAGCAGCCCCATTTTGTGGGCCGCCCTGCTGCTTTGCAGCGGCGCGGGCCTGGCAGTAACGGCATATAAGAAAAACAGACACCGTTCATAAAAAGTGTAGGCAGCTGTTCGTGGCTGCCTACATTTTTTATGCCGCATTTGCAGGGGCCGGATATGTACGGCCCCTGCGTGCCGTTTTTGTAAAATTCTTGCAATTTTTGCCGTAATACGGTACACTGGTTTTATAGCAAACGGAAAGGAAACACACCATGGGAATCGTAGTAATCGGCGCAGTTTTTGTTGACATCAAGGGGTATCCCCTTTCCACCTATATCCCGGGCGGGCGCAACGCCGGCCGGGTCGAGCAAGTCCACGGCGGCGTCAGCCGCAACGTGGCCGAGGATATCGCCAATGTGGAGCTGCGCCCCACCTTCGTCAGCCTGGTGGACGACACCGGCTCCGGCCAGGACGTCATTGACAAGCTGGGCAAGCACAAGGTCAACACTCGGTTCATCCGCCGCGTGCATGACGGCATGGGCACCTGGCTGGCCGTGTTTGACAATGACGGTGACGTGACCGCCGCCATCTCGAAGCGGCCCGACACCCGCCCGCTGACCGCCCTGCTGGCCGAGAACGAGGAGGGCATCTTTGCCGACTGCGACAGCGTCGCCATTGAGCTGGATCTGGAAAAAGAGACGGTCAAGCAGGTGCTGCGCTCGGCCAAAAAGTACGGCAAGCGGGTGTATGCGGTCATTTCCAACATGAGCATTGCGATGGAGCGCCGCGACTTTTTACAGCAGATCGACGGTTTTGTCTGCAACCAGCAGGAGGCGGGGATGCTTTTCTCCGACGATTACGACCACCTTGCCCCCGCCGCCATGTGCCGCGTGCTGGCCGACAATGTGCGCAGCGCCCGCATCCCCTGCATGGTGGTGACGATGGGCGGCCAGGGCGCTGTCTACGCCCGCGCCAACGGCGAGTGCGGCATTGTGCCCGCCAAGAAGGTGGATGTCATCGACACGACCGGCGCGGGCGACGCGTTCTTTGCGGGCACGGTCATTGGCCTGACCTACGGCAAGGGCCTGGCGGATTCCTGCGAAATTGGCAGCCGGTTGGCGGCGTCGGTCATCTGCACCGCCGAAAACGTCTGCCCCCGCTTCCGCCCGCAGGAGTTCGGGCTGGACGTGCAAGTGGTGGATTGAGGAAAGAAGGCAGACCCTTTTGACCATTAAGGATATCGCCCGCGAGTCGGGCTACGCGGTGGGGACCGTCTCCCGCGTGTTGAACCATAACCCCAGCGTCCGCCCCGAGGCACGGGAGAAGATCCTTGCCGTGGTGGCGCAGTACGGCTACCAGCCCAATGCCAACGCCAAGCACCTGAAGCAGCAGGCCTACGAGGGCCTTGCCCTGGTGGTAAAGGGCACCCAGAACGCCCTGTTTGCGGATTTGCTGGACAAATTGCAGGCATATGTTGAAAAATGCGGCTACACGCCCACGGTCTACTACATCAACGAGACCGGCGACGAAATGGCCTACGCCCAGATGCTCTGCACCGAGCGCAAGCCCTACGGCATCTTTTTCATCGGCTCGCACCCGCACTGCTTCACGCCGGAGCTGGCCGGGCTGGGCATCCCCTGCGTGCTGCTGACGAACAATGCGGCGAGCCTGGGCATCCCGAACCTGTCCAGCGTCAGCGTGGACGACCGCGCCGCCGTAAAGGTCATGATCGAGCATATGTACAAGCAGGGCCGCCGCCGCATCGGCATTATTGGCGACCGGCCCGATCGCAGCCGCCCGAGCCAACAGCGTCTGGACGGCTGTCTGGAGGCCATGCAGCAGCTTGGCCTGCCCTTTGATTTTGACAAGCAGTACGGTTACGCCCGCTTTTCCATGGAGGAGAGCTACGCGGCGGCGGAGTACCTGCTGGCCCACTGCCCCGATCTGGACGCCGTGTTTGCCATGTCGGATCTGATGGCGCTGGGGGCCGTGCGCGCCTTCCAGGACCACGGCCTGCGGGTGCCGCAGGATATCGGCGTGGCCGGGTACGACGGTATTTCGCTGGGGCGGTTCACCGTGCCGCGGCTGACGACCATCCGCCAGAACACCGCGCTGCTCTCCCAGCGTGCCGCGCAGATTTTGCTTGCCAGCATCGAGCATAACGCCCCTGCGGTGCATGAGGTTGTGCCGTTTGAGCTTATTTTGGGGGAGAGCGTGTGATACAAAGGCTTCCCCCTTTCCCAATATCGCACCGTAGGGGCCGGACATGTCCGGCCCTCCACCTTGCCATAACCGCTCAGCTGCCCTTATGCCGCGGGCCGGGCATGCCCGGCCCCTACAACTCTATGATAAAAAGCAGGTACCCACGTTTTACCGTGGATACCTGCTTTTTTTCTATCATTCTGCCGCGCTCTCCGGGGTGGCTATGCCAAATTGCTCGTTGAACCGCCGCTCGACCTCGGCGTCTACATAGTCGTCGTCGGGGTAGACATCGTCGTGGGCGTTGGCGTATTCCTCGGCGATATCATCGCGCAGCCGGGTCTTGATGTACTCGTCACGGTCGGCCTCGCTGGAGAAGCTGGAGCCGTCATAGTGGTAGCTTTCCGTCACGCGCTGGGCCACCTGGGCAGCGGTCAGCCCCGCCGGGTAGGAGGCGACGCAGTCCAGGTAGTAGCTGATGCCGTCGTCGGTGTCCTCATCGCTGGAGAAGTGGTAGCTCGTAAAGCCCAGGTCCTTGTCCGCGGCCAGCTGCATAATGCCTATGCAGTCGGCGGCAAAGGACTCGGCGTCGGCGTAGGGGCCGGTCAGGGTGGTGTTCAGCACGCAGTCGTCGCCGCTTTGCAGCGCGTAGCTGCCGTCCGCGCCGTGGTTGAACCAGACGTTGACACCGCAGTAGCCCGTTTTGGCTTTCAGCTCCGGGTCGGCGGTCAGGGCACTGTACAGGGCGTCCACCTTTTCCGTCTCGATGCGGCTTATGGCGCTGCTGCGGGCAGGGCCCCACTCACTGACAGCCAGGGGCAGCAGCGCCGCCGCGCCGACAACGCAAAGGGTGAACGCCGTACCCAGCATGGCCAGCCAGTCAAACTTGACCAACACATCGGGCTTGGCGCTGTACACGAGCATTTCAATACCCAGTACGACGAGGATAATTGGAGAGAATTTTACGATTTGCAATAAATTGAATCTCGGCACAAGCTGATAAGCCATCAGCAGCACACCGGCCAGGATCAGCACCAGTGCAAACGCCAGCGTCCCCACGCGGCGTGTCTTTTTCGGGGTGGTTTTTTCGTCCATGATTCTATTACCTCATTTATTCTTCGTTGCACAGTAGGGGCCGGGTATGCCCGGCCCGCAGCATATGGGCAGACGCAGCGCCAGCGGATAAGCAGCGGGCGGGACATGTCCCGCCCCTACCCTGCGGCAAAAGGCAGACGAGCGGCGTCCGTAAGGCTGCCCCTCATCCGGCGCTGCGGCGCCACCTTCCCCCCAAGGGGGAAGGCCGGGCGTTATTCATGCGGATACGGCGGCAGCTCGTCATCGCTGTGCTTCGCTTCGGGGTGCAGGCCCAGCAGCTTGAGGCCTGCGAAAATCAGCAATGCCGCAATGACAACATTCGGTATGCCGGTGATGATGTCGTAGGCGTAGCCGTTGCCCACAAGATTGCACAGCAGCGTATAGAGCCAGGTTGAGATGAATGTCTCATACAGTGCCCAGACGCCGAAGCCGACCAGACCCCAGCCAATCAGCTTGTTATGCTGGGGGACCAGCTTTTTGATCTCCTCATAATTGCCCAGAACCAGCAGGGAATCCTCCTTCGGCTCACCGGCCGCCATGTGGCGGATGAGGTCATAGGTGTCAAAAAAGCTGTACATCCAGATAACAAGGCAGAGGAACAGCAGCGGTTCAACGACGGTGGCCGCCATCACGCAGAGTATCAGTATCATCGCAATCGAGAGGCCGCGCTGCATATAGCCGTAGTACATCTGCCCCGCACCGGGGATGCAGGCGAAGATAAAGGTCAGGAATCCATTCTTTTTCATAGGTCATTCTCCCTTGGCGGTGCTGCCGCCGATCGGTTTGGTTCGCATTTGTTCCAGGCCGCTCTCAGCGGTCAGGGTAAAGTTTTTAAAGGTATCGTCGAGGCTCTTGTAAAAGCCGTTGACGGCGGTGCTGAATTTGGTGCCGAACCGCTCATGCGGGGCGGTGGGCTGCTGGGCGGTCAGGGCGGAGACATCCGGCAGGCCGAATGTGCTGACCGCACCCCACATCACAAACCCCAGCACGACGGCGGCCGCCGCCGACACATAGCGGTTCGTCATAATGCGGAAGCTGCGCAGCCGCATCAGTTTTTGCACCTGCGGGATCAGGTCGCGCATCGGCTGTTTCATGCAGTCGGGCGCAGCCTCGATCATGGCTGTGTAGCGCAGCAGGCAGTAGTCGCAGAAGCTCAGGTGCTCGGCGGCCTCCAGCGCACCCAAGTCGTCCAGAGTGCCGTCCTTCAAGGCGTACAGGCCCTCGTCGGTCAAATGGCCTTCGGCGTCAAAGAGTTTTTCGTTATCAAAATAAAGGCTCATTCGTTCTGCCTCCTCTCGGTAATTTGCTGGCGCAGCAGCAGTTTGGCGCGCCATAGCTGGCTGTTGATGGTCGCAGGCGGGCGGCCCACCAGCTTTGCAATCTCGGAGCTTTCCTTGTGCTCCAAAAAGTACATGACTGCGATCTTTCCGTAAGGCTCACGCAGGTTCCGCACCAGCTGTTCCAGCTCTGCGGCCCTGGCGCGGTCGGCCAGGTTTACCGCCGGGTCGTCGGCGTCACTGCCGGGTGCGCCGCGCGGCTCCGGCAGGGCATCGTCGCCCGGGGCATCCACCTTGCGCACCCAGGCGCTTTTCAGGTGATCCTTGCATTTGTTGGCCGCCACCCGCACGAGCCACTGTTTGTAATACTGCGGTTCGCATCGGTCGATAGCCGAAAACGCGGAGAGGAAGGTATCCTGGGTCAGGTCCTCGGCGGTGTGGGGCTCGTGCACAAATTGCAGGCAGACCGTGTAGATGAGCTTTTGGTATTGCTGCATCAGCCCGGTAAATTCTTCATTTGTCAGTGCCCACACCTCCCTTGCTTTGTCCTTCTGTATACTAAAACGAATCCCCCGGCGCCGATATTGCAAGCGCGGGGGAATTTTTAAAAAAAGTTTTCTTCTTTGGCTTCCCCCGAGGGGCTGCGCCCGCAGGCGCGTATCGAAGCGCAACCGCCGTAGGCGGCTCTTAGCGCGGAGACCGAAGCTGTCTGCGAAGCAGACTGATGAGGGGCAGGTGTGCCGTTATCGCCCTTTTACCGGGCAGCCACCGGAAGGCCGCCCCTCATCCGGCCTGCGGCCACCTTCTCCCAAGGGAGAAGGCTTTACAGGTTGATATCCAGCTCCACCGGGCAATGGTCGCTGCCCATTACCTCCATCAGGATCGCGGCGGTCTGGATTTTGTCGGCAATGCGGTCACTGACCAGAAAATAGTCGATACGCCAGCCTGCGTTCCGTTCGCGCGCGCGGAAGCGCATACTCCACCAGCTGTACATACCGGTGGCGTCGGGGTGCAGATGGCGGAAGGAGTCCGTGAAGCCCGCCGCCAGCAGCTCGCCCAGCTTACCGCGCTCCTGATCCGAAAAACCCGCCGCGCCGCGGTTGGGGCCGGGGTTCTTCAGGTCAATGTCCTCGTGCGCCACGTTCAGGTCCCCGCACAGGATGACCGGCTTCTCGGCATCCAGCTTTTGCAGGTAGCGGCGCAGGTCATCCTCCCACTGCATACGGTAGTCGATGCGGGCCAACTCGTTCTGGGAGTTGGGCACATAGAGGTTCACGAGGTAAAAGTCCGGGTATTCCAGCGTGATGGCGCGGCCCTCGTGGTTGTGGATATCCTCGTCCAGGCCGTACCGCACCGACAGCGCCGGTTCCCTGGCCCAGATGGCCGTGCCGGAGTAGCCTTTTTTATCGGCGCTGTATATGTACTCGGTGTAACCTTCGGGCGCAAAATCCGCCTGACCGGGCTGCATTTTCGTTTCCTGGATGCAGAAAAAATCCGCGTCGAGGGTGTTGAACACATCCTCAAACCCCTTTTTCAGGCAGGCCCGCAGACCGTTGACATTCCAGCTGATAAATTTCATGTGGGTGGCTCCTTTTTATACTTTTTTCACCGCATTCTTCTTCCACGCCCCGGTGGCAAATCTGGCGATAAAACAAATCACACGGCAGACCCAATCAACCAGCATGGCGTACCAGACGCCGACCGCACCCATGCCCATATTGACGCAGAGCACCCAGCTCAGGCCCATGCGCCATACCAGCATGGAAATCGTGGCGACCACCATCGTGTACCGCACATCGTTGGCGGCACGCAGGGCGTTGGGCAGCACAAAGCTGGCCGGCCACAGCAAAATTGAAAAGCCGTTGTGGATCATGACCAGCGTGAACGCCAGCGCCCGGGTCTCCGGCGTCAGGGTGTACATACTCAAAATCTCGTTGAGCAGCAGCAGCACCGTAACATTCACCGCGCCCTGGGCGATGTAATCCCACAGCAGCAGCTTTTTGGTGTAATATTTCGTTTGTTCAAAGTCCTGTGCACCGACGCAGCGGCCCACGACGGTAATCATGGCAAGGCCCATGGCGTTGCCCACAATGCAGCCGATGGCGTCCAGGTTGTTTGCCACCGCGTTGGCCGAGATATGCACCGTGCCGAACAGCGAAATCATCGAGACGACCAGTACGCGGCCCAGCTGGAACAGACTGTTTTCAAATGCCGAGGGGACGCCGATGTACAGGATGCTCTTGACAGTTTTGCCTTCCAACCGAGTGACGCTGCGGGGCGTGATCTGCAGCACATAGTCGGGCCGCGCTGCCAGCGACAGGATGATAACCGCGCCCACCGCGCGGGAAATCAGCGTAGGCACCGCGACGCCCGCGACGCCCATCTTCAGCACAAACACGCAGAGCGCGTTGCCGCAGAAGTTGATGGCATTGACGATGACCGATACTTTCATCGATACTGCGCTGTTGCCGGTGGAGCGGAAGATGGCCGCGCCTGCGTTGTACAATGCCAGAAACGGAAAGGACAGCGCCGTGATGGTAAAGTAGGTCAGGCAGGCCTGCATGACATCGTCGGTGATCGTACCGAAGAAGAGCCGCAGCTGTGCCGTGCGGGTGATAAGGCAGAACGCCGCCACGCCCACACCCAGAATGGCACTGAGCGTCACGAGCTGTCCGGCGCTGTGGGCGGCCTCCTCACGCCGTTTGGCACCCAGGTGCTGGCTGGTAACGACCGCGCCGCCGGTAGCCAGCGCGCCGAACAACGTAATGATAAGCTGGTTGATCATATCGACAAGCGAAACGCCGGAGATGGCGGCCTCACCCACCGAGGATACCATGACAGTATCTGCCATACCTACGAGGATTTCCAATGCCTGCTCTATGATGAGCGGCCACAACAGCGTAAGCAGCTGCCGATTGGTAAATAACCTTTCTTTTTTCAATTTTTCAAAGCATCTCACTTTCCCAGGTTGAGTATACCACAAAAAAAGTCCCCGCGCAATGCGCGGGGAGATAAAAGGCTTCCCCCAAGGGGGAAGGCATGGGGTTTTATTCGTATCTCAGCGCCTCGATCGGGTCCAGCTTCGCCGCTTTATTGGCGGGGTAATACCCGAAGAATACGCCAATCGCCATACTGAACCCTACGGCAATCACAATGGCCGCAAGACTCGGGCGCGCCGTATAGCCCACGGCCTTGCTCAACGCTGCGCCCAGCCCCAGGCCCAGCACAATGCCGATGGCACCGCCAATCAGGCAGAGAATAACGCTCTCGGTGATGAACTGCATCCGGATGGCCGACGCGGGGGCCCCCAGCGCCTTGCGGGTTCCGATCTCGCGGGTGCGCTCGGTGACGGAGACCATCATGATATTCATGACGCCGATGCCGCCGACCAGCAGCGACAGCGCCGCAATGGCCGAAATGCCCAGTGAAATCGTGCTCATCATTTCAGACATCGAATCCAGCAGGCTCGCCAGGCTCGACGCGCTGGCGGTCCAGGAATCGTTGCGGGTGTAGTAGCTGGCAAAGAAATCGCCCACCGTGTCCACAAAGGTGGTCACGTTCACGCTGCCGCCGTTTGCCACCACCGTGATGCTCTGGTAGCCTGCGCCCGCGCCGACGATGGACTTTGCCACGTCCAGTGGGATATAAAAGTTCGTCTGGATGCTGTCATCGTCGCTGCCGCCGAACATGCTGGAGTAGTTATCCTCTGTGTATTTATATACGCCTTGTATATAGAACGTATACAAATTCTTGTCGATCGTCAGCGTGACCGCCTTGCCGATGGCCTCCTGCGCGGTGCCGCCGACAGCCTGTTCGACGAATTTTTCTGACACACAAGCGACTCTGCGGCCCGCGTCCTTTTCATCGTCAAGCCAGCGTCCATACAAAATCTGCGAATCTGCGCCAAGATTTTCCAGTGTGGCAGTATTGGCACCGCTGACGCTGGTCTTGATGGTCGTGGTCGGGTCGCCGTACTTGGCAATCGTCCCATCGCCTACTTGCTGGGAAAGTTCGATGTGATCCACCTGCGTCGGGAAGGTGGCCATAAAGTCATCCATCATATCCTGGGTGATGAGGTCGGAATCCGACGGCTGCGAGTCCATGAACCGGCGCAGCCGGACACCCTGGGATGTGCCCGAGGTACTGGAACTGCTTTTCTGCGTTACCGTGACCGAAATGTTGCTGGCACCCATGCCGGACATCGAGTCCATGACCGAGCCGGTCATGCTGTTGCCGACGGTCTCGATGGCAATGACCGCCGCAATGCCGATGATGATGCCCAGCATCGTGAGCAGACTGCGCATTTTGTTGCTTCTGACGCTGGTCAGCGCCATGCCGATATTCTCAAAAAGCTGCACGTTCGCCGGTCCCCTTTCGTTCGCCCACGATCAGGCCGTCGCGCAGCGTCAGCACCCGCTGGCATTCCTCGGCCAGTTCAGGGTTGTGCGTGATGAGTACGATGGTCTTGTGGTATTTTTCATGCAGTTCGTGAAAGAGGTTCATCACGACGCGGCTGGTCTGGCTGTCCAGTGCGCCGGTCGGCTCGTCAGCCAGAATCAGCGCAGGCTCGTTGACCATGGCGCGGGCAATCGCCACACGCTGCTTCTGGCCGCCGGAAAGTTCGTTCGGCTGGTGCTTCATGCGCTCGGCCATGCCAACGCGGTCCAGCCACTCCTTGGCACGGCGGGTACGCTCGCCCGCCGGGACGCCCGCGTACAGCATCGGCAGTTCGACGTTTTTCAGCGCACTCTGGCGGCCGATCAGGTTGTAAGTCTGGAACACAAAGCCTATCTTGCGGTTGCGGATGGCCGCCAAGTCGTTGTCGTCGGCGTCGTGGATGTTCACGCCGTCCAGCACGTACTCCCCCGCTGTGGGCTTGTCCAGCACGCCGATAATGTTCATCAGCGTGGATTTGCCCGAGCCGGACTCACCCACGATGGCGACGAACTCGCCGGGGTAGACGGTCAAATCAATGCCGTGCAGGATTTCCAGCTCGTTCGGCTGGCCGATGTAGTAGCTTTTGCGGATGCCCTGCATCTGGATGAGCGGCTGCGCGGGGTGCGCGGCCTCGTCACCAATCAGGGTCTGCGCGACATTTTGCGCGAACTGTTGTGTATTTTCCGGCATCACTGACCTCCCGGGCCGCCGCCGGGGCCGCCCGCCGGGGCGTCGCCGCCGCCCATGACCACGGTGCCCTCCGGCATATTGCTGGGGTCGCCGACGTAAAGATCGCCGTTCTCCATCACCTGCATCCCGTCGCCGGACGAGCTAGTCTCCACGCCCTGGGTCAGGTCGGCCGTGGCACGGATGACGTCACCCTCGTTCAGGTCGTCGCCGGTGATCTCAACGTAGTAATCGTTGGTGTCGCCCTCGGTGACGGCGACCTGCTCAAAGGTCATGTCCACGCCCTCGCCGCCGGTCTTGCGCAGCACGTAGGTCGAGCCGTCGTCGTTGGTGCCCACCGCGTCACGCGGGACGGTAAAGACGTTCTCCTTCTCGCTGACGATGATCTCCACTTTGGCGGAAATGCCGATGAGCAGGCCGCTGTCCTGGCTGTTGACCGTGACAGTCGCGCCGAAGCTGCCGCTGTCGTTGGCGACCGGGTCAATGCGGGTCAGCGTGCCGGTGACGGTGTCCTCGGTAGCATCGCTGGTAATGTTGCACTGCATGCCGGCTTTCAGCTTGCCCACCGAGCTGGCGGGGATCGTGACCTCGACGGTCAGGTTGTCCACGTCCTGAATGGTGGCAACTGCACCGCTGCACACGTCACCCACGGTGGCGTTCAGCGCCGTGATGGTGCCGTCCATCGTGGCGGTCAGGGTGCAGTTATCCAGTGCGGTCTGCAAGCTGGTCAGGGTGTCGTCCTCGCGCTGGGACTGCTCAAGCTTCGTCTCGGCGTTGTCCACGCTGCGGGACGCGCTGGTGGCAGCCTTCTGGTAGGACTGCTGGGCCTTGTCCAGCGCCTGGGCCAGCTGCTCGATCTGGTTGTAGCACTGGCTGACGGCGTCAAAGCCCTGCAGGCCCAGCTCCGGGATGCTGCACTGGCCCTTAGCGACGCTCTCACGGTTGGTGTAATCGTCGATCTGCCCCTGCAGACCCGCGGCGCGGTCGGCGTCGCCGTCCTGCTGGGCCTGGGTCAGCTGGATGCGCAGGTTCGCCAGGGTGTTTTCGTACCCGGCAATTTCCTCAGCGTAGCGGGTGTAATACTCGGTGACGATCTCACGGTTCGTCTTGCCGCTGTTGCTGCCGTCGGCCATTGAGCCGTAGTAGTCATCCAGGCCGAGGGTGTCGTACTTTTTCTGGGCTTCTTCCAGATCCGCCCGGGCACTGGCCAGGTCGGTGGCCTGATCTTCGACAGCCTGGTCATAGCTCTTCTGGGCGTCGGTCTGGGTGTCGCTGAGCTTCAGCTCGGCGTTGGCGATCTGCTTTTCCACATCGGTGGTGTCCAGCGTGGCAATGACGTCGCCCTTTTTGACCGTATCGCCCACAGCCACATTGACCACCGTGACCTTGTAGGTCTTGACGGAATCCGAAGCGGTGACGCTGGCGCTGCTGCCGGACTTTACCGTGCCGTTGACGCTGACCGAATCGCTGAGGGTCGTCTTTTGCAGGACGGTCGTGCGCACATACTGGTAGGTCGTACCGGCGGCCGCCTTATTGGCCTTGCGCACAACGTTGGTGATGACCAGCGCGATAGCGAGCACAATGACCAAAAAGATCATCAGTTTTTTGTGGCGTTTGACCCAAGCCAACGGACCGCGCCGGGTTTTTGTTTGTTCTGCCATACCGGGTTCCCTTCTGTGTGTGGAGATTTTTTGACAGAATTTAGTATAGGGGGTAAATGTGTTTAAACTATGAAAGAAGCATGAAAAAGCGGCACACCTTTGGGAAAGTGTGCCGCTGTATAAGTCGTGCTATGGTAGGGGTCGATGCCCGCATCGACCTGCGGGGCGTCGAGGACGCCGCCTCCTACAAAACCTGTTAGTGCCGTAGGGGCCGGGCATGCCCGGCCCGCAACATATGGAATACCGCGCAGTTCGGGCCAAGCTGAGGGCCGGACATGTCCGGCCCCTACCCCGCTCCTTTTTCGCCCGGGTTTACCGCTCCTCGCGGAAATAGGCCAGGCCCAGGTGTGCCGGGGGCTGGTTTTCTTTCTTCTTGCGCATGGATACCACAATCAAAACCACAATCGTAACGACGTAGGGCAGCATCTGCACCAGGTCGGTGATGTGGCTTGCCATCGTGATGCCCAGCAGCGTTGGCAGGAATTGATACAGCCAGTAGAGCATACCGAACAGGTACGCACCCCAGATGGCGTTCAGCGGTTTCCAGGTCGTGAAGATGACCAACGCCACGGCCAGCCAGCCCAACGCCTCGATCTGCCCGGTGGTGGCCCAGATGCCCTGGTTGTAGTCCAGCACGTAGTACAGGCCGCCAATGCCGCAGATGCCCGCGCCGATACAGGTCGCCAGGTACTTGTACAGCGTAACGTTGATGCCCGCCGCATCTGCGGTGGCGGGGTTCTCACCCACGGCGCGCAGGTTAAGGCCCGCGCGGGTGCGGGTCAAAAACCAGTGCAGCGCAATCGCCAGTGCAATGGCGGCATAGACGAGGAACCCATAGCTGAACACGACCTGCCCGAAGCCGCCCAATGTGGACAGCACCGGGATTTTGGCGCTGAATGCCTTGTTGGCGATGGGGGCAGCGGAGTAGCTGGCGCCGTTTAAGATGAACACGCCGAAGAAGTTCGCCACGCCCATACCGAAGGTCGTCAGCGCCAGGCCGGTGACGTTCTGGTTGGCGCGCAGGGAAATTGTCAGGAATGCGTAAATCAGGCCGCCCGCCATGGATGCCAGAATAGCGCAGGTCAGGGCAATGACAACGCTGACCGCGCCGCTCGGGTTGGCGGCGGTGTTCTCATAGGCCCAGGCGCTGGCAAAGCCGGCAAAGCCGCCCAGGTACATGATGCCCGGCACGCCCAGGTTCAGGTTGCCGGATTTCTCGGTCACAGTCTCGCCCAGCGCACCGTACATGATAATTGTACCAAAGGGGATGGCGCGTAAAATCCATGCAATCAAACTGCTGTGCATATCACTTGCCCTCCTTGTGTGCGCCGCGCGGGATGACGCGGTAGTTGATGAAGAACTCACTGCCGAGGATGAAGAAGAGGATGATGCCGGTGATGATGTCGGCAGCGTACTCGTTCAGCGAGTAGGCGGACGCAATCTCCGACGCGCCGCGCTCCAGGAACACGAGCAGGAAGGAGATCAGCGCCATATAGAAGGTGTTGAACTTTGCCAGCCAGGCCACGATGATAGCCGTGAAGCCGCGCCCATTGGCGGAGGCCGTGGAAATCGTCTGATCCTTGCCCGCGACGATGAGGAAGCCGCACAGGCCGCAGATGGCACCGGAAATCAGCATCGTGCGCACCGTGACGCGGCGGACGTTGATACCCGCGTACCGCGCGGTGTTCTCGCTCTCACCGACGACGGAAATTTCATACCCCTGCTTGGAGAAGCGCAGGTAGGCGTACATGACGAAGGTCAGCACAATGACAACGATGATGTTGATCGTATAGCGCTGGCCCAAAATGACCGGGAACCAGCCCGCCTTAGTGGCCTTGTTCAGCGTGCCAAGGCTGGACGCCTGGCCGCGCATGATGTTGGTCATGCAGGCGACGATCGACGTTGCCACGTAGTTCATCATCAGGGTAAACAACGTCTCGTTCGTGTTCCAGCGGGACTTGAACCACGCAGGGATGAAGCCCCACAGCGCACCGGCGGCAATGCTGCCCAGCGCCATGGCCGCAAACAGCAGCGGCAGCGGCAGGTTGTTGCCCTGGTACACCATGATGAGGGCGGCGGTCAGGCCGCCAATCAGAATCTGACCCTCGCCGCCGCAGTTCCAGAAGCGCATCTTGAACGCGGGGGCCAGCGCGATGCCGACGCAGAGCAGCGTGGACAGATCGCGCAGCATCCAGCTGAAGCGGGTCATGTTGGCAAAGGTGCCACCCCACATGACGCCGTAGACGGCCAGCGGGTTCAGGCCGGTGACGAAAAAGATAAACAGCGCATCGACGACCAGCGCCAGCAGAATGGCAATGGCACGCGCAGCGATCTTCTGGGGCATCGTGGTCCCCTCGCGCTTGGCAATGCGCAGCAGCGGCTCGCGGGCCGCAGCGGCAGTCTGACTCATGCCTGCTCCTCCTTTACCAGGTTGGTCATACGCAGACCGACCTCTTCCTTCGTGGTCTTGCGGCCGTCGAGAATGCCGTTGACCTTGCCGCCGCAGAGCACGACGATACGGTCACACAGTTCCAGCAGGACGTCCAGGTCCTCGCCGACATAAATGACCGCCACACCGCGCTTTTTCTGCTCGTTCAGCAGATGGTAAATCGTGTAGGACGTGTTGATATCCAGCCCGCGCACCGCGTAGGCGGTCATCAATACGATGGGGTCGGCGGCCAGTTCGCGGCCCACCAGCACCTTCTGCACGTTGCCGCCGGACAGGCGGGAGACGGGGGTGTTCAAATCGGGCGTGACGACGCCCAACTCTTTTTTGATGGTCTCGGCCAGGTCGTGCGGGGCCTTGCGGTCTACAATGGGCGAATGTCCCTTGCCGTAGCTTTTCAGCATCATGTTGTCGGTCATTCCCATTGAGCCGACCAGACCCATGCCCAGGCGGTCTTCCGGCACGAAGGAGAGGTGGATGCCCGCCTCGCGGATGGCCTTGGGGCTTTTGCCGATGAGCTGCACCGGGGCGCTGGCCTCGGGGGCGTAGTACTCAATGCTCGCGCCGCTCTCGGTGGGCTGCAGGCCCGCGATGGCTTCCAGCAGCTCCTTCTGGCCGTTGCCGGAAATGCCCGCAATGCCCAGAATCTCACCGCCGTAGACCGGGAAGGAGGCGTCGTCCAGCACGGTGATACCCTCGGCGCTGTGCACGGTCAGATGCTGGATGTCCAGCCGCTTGACCGGGTCGACCGGCTCGGGGCGGTCGATGTTCAGCTCGACCTTCTCGCCCACCATCATTTCGGTCAGCTTGGCCTCATCGGCGTCCCTGGTGGCAATGTCGCCCACATACGTACCCTTGCGCAGGATGGCAACACGGTCGCTGATGGACAGCACCTCGTGCAGCTTGTGGGTGATGATGATAACCGCCTTGCCGTCGGCCTTCATGTTGCGGATGACGCTGAACAGCTTCTCGGTCTCCTGCGGGGTCAGAACTGCCGTAGGCTCGTCGAGGATCAGGATGTCCGCGCCGCGGTACAGCACCTTGACGATCTCCAGCGTCTGCTTCTGGCTGACGCTCATCTCGTAGACCTTCTGGTCAAGGTCGAGGTTGAACTCATATTTTTCGCAGATGGCGCGGGCCTTGTCGTGGACTTTTTTCAGGTCGAATTTTTCGCCGCCGCCCATGGACAGGGCGATATTTTCGGTGGCGGAGAACACATCCACGAGCTTAAAGTGCTGGTGGATCATACCGATGCCCAGATCCAGCGCGTCACGCGGGGAGCGGATGGTCACGGCCTTGTCTCCGACGTAGATTTCGCCCTCATCGGGGAAGTAGATACCGGCGATCATGTTCATCAGCGTGGTCTTGCCGCTGCCGTTTTCACCCAGCAGGGCCAGAATTTCACCGCGGCGCACGCCCAGGGAGACATCCTTGTTGGCCACGACCGGGCCGAAGGTTTTGGTAACGTGCTCCAAGCGCACAGCATATTCGTTCTGCGCCATTATGCAGGCTCCTTTCAAGAGTCAAGTAGGTAGGGGCCGGGCATGCCCGGCCCGCAGCCTTGCGCGGCCACCCATAAGCGGGCAATCGCGGTCATGCTGCGGGCGAGGCATGCCTCGCCCCTACAGGGATTCAAAAAATCA
>OLVR01001755.1_pt1 | contig 19162 bp, 15 predicted proteins | sample 1673261 | NCBI WGS metagenome assembly OLVR01 (sample SAMEA3178938, study PRJEB25190) | human gut metagenome | biome: human gut; feature: human-associated habitat; material: faeces | place: Austria | collected 2013 | reverse complement strand
GGGCAGAAGGAAGGCGAAGAAACAGGAATAGCCAAAACCAATGAACGGTTTATTCGAAAGCTATACGAACGTGGAGAAAGCATAGCATCCATAGCAGAATTTGTAGAGCTGGATGAGGAAGCAGTGAAGCGGATTATTAAGGCTATGTGATGTATCGGCAATAAGAACACATAGGCCATATACACAGTTAAGACGACCTGAATGGTATGTGTAAAAGATCTTTTGAATAGGAACTAAGATCCATTTTGGAAAAGAAGAGGTAGATGATGAATAAACAGTATTTGATAAAGGTCTATCCTATCGGATTAGGCCGTGAAGTTTACAGAAACATTGAGATTAGTGGAGAGGATACACTCGACCGATTGTGCCAGATTATTCTTGAATCATTTGATTTTACAGATGAACATCTGTATGAATTTTGTATGGATAATCGAATGTACCAAGAATATAACTATCAGTCTGATCCGGAAGAGGATGAACCTTCAACAAAAATAATACTTGATGAACTTAGGCTGGTTGAAAAACAGAAATTTTCACTTCATTATGATTTTGGAGATGACTGGATGTTTGTGATCACAGTAAAAAAGATCAGTAAAGTGGCAGAAAAAACAGAAGCTCGCATAACTAAATCGAAAGGTCATATTCAACAATATCCAGTTTGGGATGAAAACGAATGGGATTAGAGTAAGAAAGTAGGATGAAAAATTATTATGATTAACAAGTTGCACGCCGAAATGATTAAATTGTATGCAGGGGATCCGAAAAGGATACAGCATTTTTGCAAAGTTCACAGCTATGCAAAATTAATAGCAGAACTGGAGAATGTGGATGAGAAGACAAGGTTTATTCTTGAGACAGCAGCATTAACGCATGACATAGGCATTCATATATGCGAACAAAAATATGGCGACTGCGGGGGTAAATTACAGGAACAGGAAGGTCCGGGACTGGCGCAACAATTGCTTGCCAAGTTGCGGTTCCCGGAGGATGTATCGACCAGGGTACAATATTTGATCGCACATCATCATACCTATGAGGATATGGATGGGATCGACTATCAGATTTTGGTTGAGGCAGATTTTTTGGTGAATATGTATGAAGATACATTATCACAGCAGGCAGTACAGCATGCGTATACAACGATTTTTAGAACAGAGACAGGGAAGATGATTTGTAGGGATATGTTTGCACTTACTTAAAATCGTACTTGAAGATCATGATTCGTCCTGCGGATGGATTACAGGGATAAATAACTGCTTGGGATATATGATGTTTTGAACATGCAGTATTTCAGGAAAAGGAGTAGTATGTGATGGATGAACGATTAAAAAAACAGCTTGCATTTGCATTGGAGATTGATAAGGAGAAGAATATTTTTCGGCAGACGCATCTTTCCGGACATGGAAGAAATGAAAATGATGCAGAGCATGCTTGGCATATGGCAATTATGGCGTATGTGCTTCGGGAATATTCGAATGAAAAAATCGACGTTGCAAAAGTGATGTTAATGTGTTTGATCCATGATATTGTAGAGATCGATGCAGGGGATACTTATGCGTATGATGCAGAGAATCTGAAGACACAGAAAGCAAGAGAGGATGCTGCAAAGGAGCGGATCTTTTCGCTCTTACCGGATGAACAAAAGGAAGAACTGATCGCATTGTTTGATGAGTTTGAGGCGTTTGAAACGCCGGAATCGAAGTTTGCACATGCCATGGATAATTTACAGCCGTTAATGTTAAATAACAGTAATGGTGGTGCGGATTGGAAGGAACACGAGGTTACGGCGCAGCAGGTATACGGAAGGCAGAGTAAGACGCGTCTTGGATCAGAACCATTGTTCGAAGTCGTAGATTCGATCATACAGCAAAACATTGCAAATGGTCAGATACGTGAGGATTGAGTCACATCTGGTCCAACTATTGCAAAATAAATCATCATGCTCCAAGGAGAAACCACTATTTTCGTACCAGATGCATAAAAATATCCATGACAATGGCTTATTTATCTGAGAAACAATTAACGAAATTCCTTATTTTAAGGAAAAAGACTTGACTATATAGAGAGGAAAGGTGTAAAGAATAGAATGATTATTTATGATGAGAAACAGCATATTTTCCAACTAAATACCAAGAGTACCAGTTACATGATCGGCATTACACCGGAAGGGTATTTGGGACATATTTATTATGGGGAGCGTTTACAGCACATTGACGGTGGGTATTTGCTGCGGACGGAGGAATATCCATATACACCAGAGCGCAACAAACGCGAAAAATGCGTATTTTTGGAAAGCTTTCCGATGGAACTGCCATCCGGCGGCATTGGGGATTTTCGGGAAAGCTGCTTGGATATTCGAGATGAATATGGATGCCTGGGAACGGAAATTCTTTACAAAGAGCATCGAATATATTCCGGCAAGACACCATTAGAGGGACTTCCGGCTTCTTTTGTCACTGCTTCACAGATGGATACGGAAGATGCCGGTACAGCAGTACAGACGTTAGAGGTAATTTGTCAGGATCGAGTGCTTGGTGTAGAAGTTGTGCTATCGTATACAGCTTTTGAGAGGGAAGATGTGATCACTCGTTCTGTGCGGGTAGACAATCGGGGAGAGCAGACGCTTACCATTGAAAAAATATATAGTGCCTGTCTGGATATGGATTATGAGGAAGATTATGAGTTGCTGACTTTGCCGGGCGCATGGGCCAGAGAACGACGTATACAGCGCCGGAGAATTGGATATGGAAGACAGTCAGCGGCGTCGATCCGTGGGGAATCCGGGCATCAGGAGCATCCGTTTATTGCACTGGTCACACCGGGTACAACGCAGACCCGAGGAGATGTATATGCAATGCATTTTGTATATTCCGGCAATTTTTTGGGACAGGTGGAAGTGTCGCAGCATGACATGATACGTATGACAATGGGAATACACTCTTATGAATTTGGGTGGAAGCTGACACCGGGACAGACCTTTCAGGCACCGGAAGTAGTTCTCACCTACTCGTCGGAAGGCCTTGGCAAGATGACTCGTTCCCTTCATGATTTTTACCGTGAGCATTTGATTCGCAGCCGCTACAAAAATACGGAGCGTCCGATACTGATCAATAATTGGGAAGCAACGTATTTCGATTTTACAACGGAAAAGTTATTGGATATTGCGCAGACTGCGAAAGACTGTGGCATAGAGTTATTTGTGATGGATGATGGATGGTTCGGCAGACGCAACAATGATGAGTCTTCGCTGGGAGATTGGTATGTGAATGAGGAAAAACTTACCGGTGGTTTAAAACATTTGGTAGACAGCATTAATAAAATCGGCATGAAGTTTGGTATATGGTTTGAGCCGGAGATGATTTCTCCGGATTCGGATCTGTTTCGCACACATCCGGACTGGATGATCCAAATACCGGGACGTGAGCCGACTCTTAGCCGGGCACAGGGAGTGTTGGATCTATCGAATCCGGAAGTTGAGGAGTATGCTTATGAATCGGTGGCACATATTTTGCGCAGTGCACCGATCATGTACGTAAAATGGGACATGAACCGCCAACTGTCTGATCTTGGAAGTGCATATTTGGGCAAAGAGCATGGTCAGGAATTACTTCATCGGTATGTGTTAGCAGTATACCGCATGCAGGAGCGGCTGATTACGGAATTTCCGGATCTGTTGTTGGAAAATTGTTCCGGAGGCGGTGGGAGATTTGATCCGGGAATGCTATATTACAGTCCGCAGATCTGGTGCTCTGATGACACAGATGCCGTGGAGCGATTAGGTATTCAGGAGGGAACAGCGTTAATTTATCCATTATCCACGATAGGGGCGCATGTTAGCGTCTGCCCAAATCATACGGTAGGACGCAATACTCCGTTTGTGACTCGTGGACATGTCGCATTGGCGGGAACATTTGGTTATGAGCTTGATGTGACAAAGTTATCCGAGAAAGAGAAGGCGTTGATCCGTGAGCAGACAGAGATGTATCATACCTACCAATTATTGATCCGAAATGGGGATTACTATAGACTCGCATCGTATGCAGAAAATCATTACTATGATGCTTATATGGTTGTGTCAAAAGATCAGAAAGAGGCTTTAATGACATTTGTACAGGTGCTCGCGGAACCGAACCGCCGAAGCCGTAAGGTACATTTACAGGGACTTGATCCGGAAGCGGTTTATTATTGTGATGTGATGCAAAGGGAATATACCGGCGAAATATTAATGAAAGGCGGCCTGTTGATCGGTGATCTCTGGGGAGATGCCGTAAGCCGCCTGTACCATTTTGAAAAAAGATAGAAACAATATGTGATTCATAAACGAAACGCATAGCTTCTAAACAAGTGTGAATAAATAGTTTGGTGAATTATTGTACTGTGTCGAGTGCTTCCAACAGTGCGGTTGCAAGCTGGTCCGAGCAGGATGTGCTTTTGAAACCGCACGTGATGCCCTTGACTTTATCTACGACCTGTTCTACGGTCAGACCGTCAACCAAAGAGCTGATCGCCTTTAGGTTACCGTTACAGCCACCGACAAATTGTACGTTATGAACAACATCACCATCCAGATCAAATTCAATTTCACTGGAACAAGTTCCTTTTGTAGTATAAGAATAATGCATAGTCATCAATCCTTTCTTTCTTTCTTATTAGTAGTTAGTCTTTTTATCAAACTCGCAAATCTGCTCTTTCAGAGCTTTGTCGCTTGTTTCACAAGCTTATTTGCGACGCTTATGCCAAAGCGTTCACATAGCGACCAGTCATCTGCCAGGGATAGATACCGGCATCTGACTGATAGCTATGTGCAATTTTGCCTTCGCGCACATTAAACTTCAATCCGGGAAAAGACTTCCCCAAGTCCACATTGTAACAAAAGATCTGCATCTGCATCCATCGGGGTGGCAGATTTATTGATCAATACCAAATGGTTTCCGTGGAAATAATGCAGTAGTCCGGCGGCCGGATATACAGCGAGAGAAGTGCCGCCGATGATCATGAGATCGGATTCACTGATCGCTTTGACAGCACCGGTTACTGTTGCGTCATTTAATCCCTCTTCGTATAATACAACATCCGGCTTGATAATACCACCACATTCACAAGTCGGAATGCCTGTGCTTTCGGTAATACAGTGAATATCATAAAATGTATGGCATTTGGTGCAGTAATTGCGGTGCACGGATCCATGGAGTTCGTATACCGTTTTGCTGCCTGCTGCTTGATGAAGCCCATCAATATTTTGAGTCACAACAGCAGTAAGTTTGCCTTTTTGTTCCATTTCTGCCAATTTCAGATGAGTGATATTTGGCTTGGCGTCCAGACAGATCATCTTATCGCGGTAAAAGTCATAGAACGCTTTTGTATTTCGCATAAAAAACGTATGGCTGAGAATGGTTTCCGGTGGATAATCATATTTTTGATGATACAAACCATCTACACTGCGAAAATCCGGGATGCCGCTTTCAGTTGAGACTCCGGCACCGCCAAAAAACACAATACGTTTACTTTCATTGACCCAGCTTTGAAGCTGATCAATGCCTTCTGCCTGTGAAGTATTCATATACTGCTCACCTAACCTTTCTTTCCATTGCTTTACGATATATCATTTACTCAAACTGCCCATACCTCCAACCTCCACAACCACATATTGCTTATTATGTCGGCAATAAATAAGATATTTTGCAGCCGATAAACTAAATTGTTCTGTCATTCGAGAACTAAGATAATTGCCGCAGAACGCAATGTTTTTATGTGATTTCTTATTTTGTTAGGTCTCTGATGAATACATGCCTAGAGGAGTGTTTGAGACGTCCCGGTTTAGCAAGATATCATCCATTTTTGGACGGGACGCTTTCGCTACGATGCGCTACGTCACGTTACTTAATGTCTCTGAAATACGAGACATAAGTAACGACGAGCGCAAAGTCCCTTTCAAAAATGATGATTACCTTGCTTCCGGGACATCGAGTTCTCCGAAAGGCATGTAAATCAATCATCAGAGACAACAAAATCTAGAAATCACCAAAAACGAAAATGCGGCAAGGCAATTACTATAGTTCTCTGATGGCAGAAATCGCTCTTTGGTGGCTGCAAAATGCTATATAGTCATTGACATAATAAGTAATATGTGGTTGTGGAGGATTTGAGGTGTGGGAAGTTTGAGCGAGTTATAAATGTGGATCTGACGAGGGATGAGTAAATGTTGGATCTTGTAGTACAAAATTGATAGAATGGAGTTTAAGTATGATCAAGAGAATGGATTTATCCGGCGATTGGGCATTTGCCTTGGATGCGGACAAAACAGGGATCGAGCAGGGAATTTTCCGTAGTCTGCCTACAGATACGATTACACTTCCCGGTACGACTTCGATCGCCAAAAAGGGAACTCCTTCTGACAAGAAAGAAATCGGTTTTCTGACTGATCCATACTTGTTTGAAGGTTACGCATGGTATGCAAAAGAAATTACCTTGGACAAAGATTCCAAAAACAAAAATATTTATTTACATTTGGAACGTACACGCCTGACTCGTGTTTGGGTTAATGATGTAGAGGTCGGATGCAGAGACAGCCTTACTACTCCACATCATTACGATCTGACTCCTTATATTAAGGACAACACGTTTCGTCTGACTATTTTAGTTTCTAATGTGGATTACCCGACCAAAGGTGGTCATCTGACCTCTCCGGATACCCAGACGAATTGGAATGGCATTATCGGCGAGATATCGCTTCACATATGTGATGAGATCATGATCGAACATATCAAAACCTACCCGGATACAGAGCACAAATCTGTCCGTGTAGAGATTACCACCAACAATACAACGCAAACGCAACGCAATCTGTCTGTCTGTGCCAAAGCTGAATTAATGGACATTTCCGGCAAGACAGGCGTACAAGTACCTGCTGCATATTTTCAGGACATTTTCTTCCCGGTCGGCAAAGGAACGGCCGAATTTACTTATGAACTGGGAGAAGATGCTGTACTTTGGAGCGAATACAGTCCGGTCATCTACGAACTGCACTTGACAATTCCGGGTACCGACGAGGAGAGCGTGACAACATTCGGTCTGCGCGACTTTTCCACATCAGAGACTGAATTTTTGATCAACGGGACACCGACATTCCTGCGTGGCAAACACGATGGTTTGATCTTTCCAATGACCGGAGCGGTTCCTACTTCCGTAGAAGAATGGATCCGCGTTATGAGCATTTCCAAATCTTACGGTATCAATCATTACCGTTATCACACCTGCTGCCCTCCGGACGCTGCATTTGTAGCGGCTGATCTGTTGGGTATTTACATGGAACCCCAGCTTCCTTTCTGGGGAACCTTGACCGCACCGGGTGATGAAGGGCACAATGCCGAAGAGCAGGATTATCTGATCGAAGAAGGTTATCGCATGATGGATGAATTTGGTAACCATGCTTCTTATTGTATGATGTCTCTTGGAAATGAGCTTTGGGGCAGCAAAGAGCGCATGGCAGAGATCATTACAAATTATCGCAATGTGGATGATCGTCATCTGTATACACAGGGTTCCAACAACTTCCAGCACACCCCGGTACTATTACCGGAAGACGATTTCTTTGTCGGAGTCCGTTTTAGCAAAAACCGTTTATTCCGTGGTTCCTATGGTATGTGTGATGCTCCTTTGGGACATATTCAGTGGGATGAACCTTCTGCTGATCATAACTACGATGAAGTGATCCATCCTACAAATGCAGCTGCCGATGCCGGCAACGATGCGGAAGAGATTGAAATCCAATACGGAACCGGTGTTAAGAAAGTAAAAGCTGCCGATAATGGTGGTGTTTTGATCCCACATATTCCGGTTGTCTCCCATGAGATCGGACAATTTGCGGTTTATCCAAACTTCCGTGAGATTGATAAATATACCGGCGTTCTCAAAGCAAGAAACTTCGAAGTATTCAGAGACCGTTTGAAAGAAAAGGGCATGTTAGATCAAGCCGATGACTTTTTCTACACCAGTGGTAAACTGTCTGTTCAATGCTACAAGGAAGAACTGGAGGCTGCTGCTCGTACGAAACTGCTCGCCGGATATCAAATATTGGATATTCAAGACTTTTCCGGTCAGGGTACCGCTCTCGTTGGTATTTTGGATGCCTTTATGGACAGCAAAGGACATGTTACACCGGAGGAATGGGCAGGATACTGTTCCGACCACATTCTGTTAGCACAGTTTCCAAAATATGTCTATCAGGCAGGAGAAACCTTCCGTGCTAAGATGGCGATCCGCTACTACAATCCGGAGAAGTTGGAGAATAAAATTCTTCACTGGGAATTAAAGCAGCAGAAAAAGATCATTCGAGAGGGATCCGTTGTGATTCCGGATGGTGCTTTTGACCTGGTAGAATTAGACGAGATAACCTTTGATTTTCCAGAGATCACGGAAGCTGCTACTTATCATTTGGATCTTAGTGTACCGGAAACCAATATGGCAAACACCTATGAGCTATACTGCTTCCCAACACTGTCAACGGAAATTCCGACCTCCGGCATGACGATCGGTGAAGGTGCCAATGAAGTCCATGTGACGGCTGATTACGCAGAAGCCTGCGCATTGCTTCAAAATGGTCAAAAAGTATTGTATCTGCCAACCGAACTTGCCGACAAGATCGAAGGCTTTTATTGTACGGATTTTTGGTGTTATCCAATGTTCCGCGATATTTGCGAATGGATGAAGAAGCCGGTTGCTGTCGGTACAATGGGGCTGTTGATCCAAAAGGATCATCCGGCTTTAGCTTCTTTCCCGGCTCACAAATATTCCACACCACAGTGGTATAAGATCGTATCGCACTGTGACTGTGCTATCTTAGATGACGTGACCGATAAGAGCTACCGCCCGATCGTGCAGATGGTCGACAACTTTGAACGTAACCACAAACTGGGTATTTTGTTTGAAGGTAAAGTTGGCGAGGGTACCTTGATGGTATGTACCAGCCGTTTAAGTGAGGTTGCCGAATATCCTGAGATCAAATGCTTTGCAAGATCAATACTGGATTATGTGACCTCGGATGCTTTCGCACCTGAGCAGACATTGGATATGGCACTTCTTAAACGTGTATTTTGCAAGGAGGACTAACCGTCACATCCAAATAAAACAATAAAAGATATAAACAAAAGCAAAGCAAACGCTTGCTTTTGTCACGCTACACAACAGCAGTTTCCTATAAAGAAAAAAGCCACCAAGACTTGATGAGTACCCTGTCACTGACAGGACATATCAAATCTTGGTGGCTTTCAATTTTGATACTCTTATATGTGCTTTCAACCTAATGTGAAAGGACATACCTCATTATTGCAAACTCTAATTCTAAAGTGATAGGATAAACCGCATGAATGCATTCATACCTTCGTCTGTGTTTTTATAAACACCGGCATGTTCTAATACTTTCTTAAAAACAATACCAATCTCCGTCTGAAGAATTTCATCTACATTATCTTCTGTGATCGCATCGTATTTTGGTAAAAACTCGTCTACCCAGTCTGCATGTTTTGCAAGTTCCTCATCGGCTCGAATATCTTTTCCTGATATAATGTATTCGCCCAAACGCTGCATTTCTCCCTTTAATCTTGCCGGAAGGACTGCCAGACCCATAACTTCGATCAAGCCGATATTTTCTTTCTTAATATGGTGCAGTTCCTGATGTGGATGGTACACACCTAACGGATACTCCGGCGTTGTAATGTTATTGCGAAGTACCAGATCCAGTTCAAACTCCCCGTCCCGCATTCGCGCGATCGGTGTGATCGTATTGTGTGGTTCTCCATCCGTCTGCGCATAGATAAAAGCATCTTCATCCGTATATGCTCTCCATGCCGTCAAAATATGTGCAGCAAGCTTTACCAGGCGCTCAGCCTCTTTATGACGAATACGTACAACCGACATCGGCCAATTTACGATCCCAGCCTGTACATCCTCAAAGCCCGGAATCGTCAACGTTTGCTTGATGTCCGCTCTTTCCATCGCAAATTCATAATGACCACCCTGGAAATGCTCATGTGCCAATATCGAGCCGCCTACAATTGGCAGATCGGCATTTGAACCTACAAAATAATGTGGGAACTGACGCACAAAATCCAACAGTTTACGAAAGGCAGATTCATCAATCTTCATCGGTGTATGATCACTATTAAATAGGATACAGTGCTCATTGTAATATACGTAAGGAGAATACTGCAATCCCCACTGACCGCCATCAATGGTTACCGGAATAACGCGGTGATTCTGTCTTGCCGGATGATTCACTCTACCTGCATACCCCTCGTTTTCTTTACACAGCAAACATTTCGGATAAGCACTCTGTGGTGCATTTTTGGCAGCGGCGATCGCCTTAGGATCTTTCTCCGGCTTAGATAAATTGATCGTAATGTCTAATGTCCCATACTCTGTATCTGCGGTCCACTTTACATCACGCTTGATTCGATCACGGCGGATATAATTGGTATCACAACTTAATTTATAATAATAGTTTGTTGCCGCTTTGGGTGATTCTTCATACAACTCGCGAAACTTGCGGATCACGGTACTTGGCGCCGGAACGAGTGCTCCCATCAGTTTCGTATCAAATAAATCCTGATAAACAACACTGTTCTCTGTCATAACACCGCGGGAATACGCATTTTCCATAAGGTCCGCTAAAATCTCATGAACCGGCCGTACCGGCGTCTCCTGCTCTGGTGTCTGATATTCATCCAACTGCAAAATCTCCAACAAACGATTGATCACATACACACGATCTTCCGCTGCGACCAAACCATTTTTCTCCCCATAACGAACCAACTCATCAATCAACACACTGTTATCTGTCATGCTATTACCGTACCTTTCTATATGTAGTTGAGGGGCCCGCTAAGACCCCTCCCAATAAATAATATGAAATCTTTGATAGGCTTAGTGTACTTTTTCGCCCTTAATCTCGATCATGTGATTTACTGCATGCTCTAACGCATCAATGGAAGCACGAATAATATCTTCATCACTGCTTACGCCCCAATATAACTGCTTCTCATCCTGCGTAATTCCAACATAAGCCATCGCCTTAGAAGAAGATGTCTTCGACAATGCGTGCTCCTCATATACATCCAATACATAGCTGATACCTAAGAAATCCTTGATCGCATTGTTGACTGCATTCAAACGTCCATTTCCCTTTGCCTCGACAACTTCTTTTTTGCCATCCTGCTCAAAAGTAACCTGCGTTGTAATACCATCTTTCTGCTGGAAGTGTACTTCTGTAATAGCAAAACTGCGCTTTGGCTGGCTGTATGTCTCTTCGAATACGCGCAGCATATCTTCCGGACTGAGCTCTGCATGTGCATGATCGGAAACACCCTTCATCAGGTAACCGACTTCCTCACGCATACGGTCCGGAATCTCTAATCCGTAATTCTGTTTTAATACATACGCTACACCGCCCTTACCGGACTGGCTGTTGATGCGGATAACATCCGAATCATATGTTCTTCCAACATCTTTCGGATCGATCGGCAGATATGGAACCGTCCAAAGATTTTCGTTACGCTCCTCGCGATATGCCATACCTTTGGAGATAGCATCCTGATGAGAACCGGAAAATGCGGTAAATACAAGCTCACCTGCATATGGCTGACGCTTGGATACCTGCATTGCTGTCAAACGCTCATACGTATCTGCGATCTCCTGCATATTGTGGAAATCTAACTTGGAATCCACACCATGAGAATGCAGATTCATAGCAACAGTTACTAAGTCTAAATTACCGGTACGTTCACCGTTACCAAATAAAGTGCCTTCCAAACGGTCTGCTCCTGCCAATACACCAAGCTCCGCAGTTGCCACGCCGGTACCACGGTCATTGTGTGGATGCAGAGAAAGAACAACATTATCACGGTATTTCAGATGTTTGCTGACATATTCAATCTGGCTTGCAAAAACATGCGGCATTGCATTCTCGACAGTGGCAGGGATATTAATGATCGCCGGTGCATCTGCCTGTGGCTGCCATACATCCAAAACGGCATTACATACTTCTACTGCATAATCTACTTCTGTTCCATGGAAACTCTCCGGGCTGTATTCAAAGCGGAAGTTACCATGTGCCTCTGCAGCAAGCTCTTTTAACAGTTTTGCTCCGTTTACTGCAATCTCCTTGATCTCTTCCTTGGATTTACGGAACACCTGCTCTCTTTGTGCTACAGATGTAGAATTATATACATGAACGATTGCATTTGGTGCACCATCCACTGCTTCAAATGTCTTGCGGATAATATGTTCTCTTGCCTGTGTAAGTACCTGAACCGTTACATCATCCGGAATGAGATGCTGATCGATCAGTGCTCTCAAAAAAGTAAACTCTGTCTCGGATGCTGCCGGAAAACCGACCTCGATCTCCTTAAATCCAATCTTAACTAGCATCTTAAAAAACTCTATTTTCTCGTCCAGGCTCATTGGCTCGATCAAAGCCTGATTGCCATCACGTAAATCAACACTACACCAAACCGGCGGCTTATCAATTGCATCTTTCTTTACCCATTCATAGCAATCCTCCGGTGGCATAAAATAACTCTTCTGATACTTTTCAAATCCTTTCATAAATAACCTCACTTTCCAGACTCCCCTTTGAGTCCTTGTAATGCGTTGCGCATCTGTGTGCATTCTGTCAGAGTTTGTATAAGGATCAACGTGAAATTCTTTCGTAATGTAAAAAACGTCTCTATATAATATAGAGACGGATCATCCGCGTTACCACTCTTATTCATGAAAATCATGCGCTCACAGGTACATCAACAACTTGTCAATACCTTTCCCCTCTAACGGTGGGAATCCGTCCTGATCTACTAAAGTTCAACCGGCTGCTCCGAGACGAGTTCGCCATATCACTTCCACTGCTTCGCATCAACCAACAGCTTTCTGCATTCCATTCTATGGTTACTACTTCTCTTCTTCGCATTTCATCAAACATCATACCACATACATTCTAATTTGAAAACCCCCAATTTTTATCATTATATCTTCCAAGTATGGAATTTTTTAAGGGCAGTTTTCAAAGAAACTCCCAGACTGCATTTTTGATAACATAGCGTATTTTTGGTATTGGCATAATGTGGATTATGGGGATTGTGTTGTAAATAGAAATGTGCTAGTATAAATCCCGTCGAGCAAAACACAATATATAGTGTCACTATGACATTTTTTGAACATTATATAGTACTTCTAAAAATCCGAGAAAGTATGCATATCCACGCAGTCTGTATGCTTTCCTCGATTAGGAAGCAAGTCTGAATGGAGGAGGTTGCATTCATGAAAATCATGAAAAGAAGTGGCATTGAAGCCGATTTTGATGTCACAAAAATATCAGCAGCGATCAAAAAAGCAAACTGCGAGGTTGCCGCTGTTGATCAATTATCAGAAGAACAGATTGAGGAGATTTCTACTAATGTAGAGAAGATTTGTTCTGACATCGGTCGAACTCTCGGCGTCGAAGAAATTCAGGATCTTGTCGAGGATCAGATCATGAACAAACGTGCATTTGTATTGGCACGCAAATACATTACTTACCGTTATACTCGCGCCTTAATCCGTAAATCCAACTCAACCGATAAGCAGATCTTAAGCCTGTTGGAATGTAATAATGAAGAGGCAAAGCAGGAAAATTCCAATAAGAATCCTACCGTAAATAGTGTACAACGCGATTACATGGCCGGTGAAGTCAGCAAAGACATTACTAAGCGTTTTTTGCTCCCAGAGGATATCGTAGCTGCACACGAACAAGGAATTATACATTTTCACGATTCCGATTATTTTGCACAGCATATGCACAACTGCTGTCTTGTCAATTTGGAGGATATGCTGCAAAACGGTACTGTGATCAGTGAAACCATGATCGAACGGCCAAAGAGTTTTTCAACTGCCTGCAATATAGCAACGCAGAGCATTGCACAGATTGCCAGTTCCCAGTACGGTGGACAGAGCATTTCTTTGGCACACCTCGCCCCATTTGTGGATGTCAGCAGACAAAAATTCCGACTGCAGGTGCGTGATGAGTTCGAAAAAGCGAATATCGCTGCTTCCGAAGAACAGATCAATGATGTGGCGGAACAGCGTGTGCGCGACGAGATCAAGCGTGGCGTACAGATGATCCAGTATCAGGTGATCACCTTGATGACAACTAATGGACAAGCACCATTTGTTACGGTATTTATGTATTTGGACGAAGTTCCGGAAGGACGTCTGCGTGATGATCTTGCACTCGTAACGGAAGAGATCCTTCGCCAGCGTATTCAGGGCGTTAAGAATGAAAAAGGTGTATATATTACTCCTGCTTTTCCAAAGCTGATCTATGTATTGGAAGAAGATAATATTACCGAAGGCAGTAAATATTGGGAACTAACTAAACTGGCAGCAAAATGTACGGCAAAACGAATGGTTCCTGACTATATTTCTGAAAAGATCATGCGTAAATTAAAAGATGGCAACTGCTATCCTTGCATGGGCTGCCGTTCCTTCCTGACTGTTTATCATGACGAAAACGATAAGCCAAAGTTTTACGGCCGCTTTAATCAGGGCGTTGTCACGATCAACTTAGTGGATGTTGCCTGCTCTTCCGGCAAGGATATGGATAAATTCTGGCAGATTTTTGATGAACGTCTGGACTTGTGTTATCGTGCACTGATGTGCCGCCACAAGCGTTTATTAGATACGCCTTCCGACGTTGCTCCAATCCTTTGGCAGTACGGTGCTCTCGCTCGTCTGAAGAAAGGTGAGACGATCAATAAACTGCTATATAACGGATATTCTACGATTTCTTTGGGATACGCCGGATTATGCGAATGCACCAGATATATGACCGGACACAGTCATACTGATCCGGAATCCACTCCATTTGCATTGCAAGTCATGCAGCATATGAACGATGCCTGTGCAAAATGGCGCGAAGAAACCAACATCGACTTTAGCTTATATGGTACTCCGCTAGAGTCCACCACCTACAAATTTGCCAAATGTCTGCAAAAACGCTTTGGCATTATCGAAGGTGTGACCGACCGCGGCTATATCACCAACAGTTATCACGTACATGTAACTGAGGAGATCAATGCCTTTGATAAATTGAAATTTGAGGCACAATTTCAAGAATTATCTCCGGGTGGTGCGATTAGTTATGTGGAAGTACCGAATATGGAAAATAATATCGAAGCCGTATTAAATGTTATGAAATATATTTATGATAATATTATGTATGCGGAATTAAATACCAAGAGTGATTATTGTCAATGCTGCGGTTATACCGGTCAGATTCAAATTGTCACTGATGAACATGGTAAGCTGATCTGGGAATGCCCAAATTGCGGCAACACCGACCAGAACAAAATGAACGTTGCAAGACGTACCTGTGGGTATATTGGGACGCAATTTTGGAATCAGGGACGTACCCAGGAGATTAAAGAACGCGTGCTGCATTTATAATATTTAAGATTCCGGGCGGGACTCCAGATCGCGGCTTAAAGCATCCAAATAATGAATGAATATTTGGTTTGATGTGCGTATCTGGTAATCCTGATCCAGTTCGTGACGCAAAAAGCTTTTGCGTCCCCCTTCTGCTGCACGATCCCAAAAGCGTTTTACATCGCGAAACGGTACATAGTAATAGGCACCGGCTTCCTTAAAATAGACGATCAAAAACGCAATGCCATCTTGCCGCTCAAAGTCCTGCATATACTCCATCTGATGCTCATGGATATTTTGCAGGGCAAAACGCTCTCCGGCGCATTCTTTGGCATCAAAACAAATTGGCACCCCCTGCACATTCCCGATATAATCTACGGTACTTTTTTGTTCAAAATATGCTAAGGTGATATGCCGATGCTCTTTGTCGATATTGATCGGCGTAATGGGCGTCGGTATTTTTTGTACTAATGCCAAATGCTCTTTGCGATATTGTTCATTTGTCATATTAAGGGCTTCCTCTAACATAGAGCCTCGAAGTCCTCTTGAATTCCAAGATGGCATAATTCTCTCAACTCCTTATGAATAGTGCAATATGATCATTTAATCTCCATTCCAAATCTGCGCAATACCTGTGCAAAATTGTCTGGGAGTTCCGCTTTCCAAACATATTCTTTTCCATGTGCCGTAAATATAAGCTGCCAAGCATGCAGCAATTGCACTCGCTGATGTAACTGCTCTCGATCGAAGGCAGACGCTCGTTTCGTACTGTATTTAACGTCCCCCACCAATGGATGACCAATGCTTGCCAAATGAGCACGAATTTGATGAGATTTACCTGTGATCAGATGCACCTGCAACAGGGTAAAAGATTCCCCTTGATACATCCCCTGTTGAAGCGGCAGGTACTCCGTTGCAATCGGTACACTGTTAGGGCCGGGCTGTTGTCTTACTGTCACTTTATTGGTTCGACTATCCTTCTCTAGGTAGCCTTTCAAATACTGCTTTTTTGACACACTTCCATGAACAACACATAAATAATATTTGCAGATTGTACGTTCCTTGAACCGCTTATTCATGTCCTGTAGCGCACGTACCGTCTTTCCTGCTACGATCAGGCCGGAAGTATTTCGGTCCAAACGATTACAGATTCCCGGACGAAACGTGTCATCAGCAGCATTATCTGCCAAATAATCTGTAATCTGTTCAACGATCGACCTGTCATTTCTGTCCGCTTTTTGGGACAGCACTCCAACCGGCTTATTAACCACCAAAAACTGAGCATCCTCATAGACAATTTGCAACGGCGGCAAGTTTCTGTCATAGTGCCCCTGCTGCAACTCTATTTTTCCTTGACGTGCACCATTAGTCGGCCTCTTTGCCGGTGGCATCTGTCGTGCACCATTAGTCGGCCTCTTTGCCTGTGACAGGTGTTGTGCGCCCAAATCAACTTCTTGAGCTTTCTTCCCTGACCGAAAACCCTCAATTGTTTCATCCGCAAGAAACAATTTTATCTGATCGCCAGTCTGAATCCGCTCCGACCCAGACACTTTTTTCCCATTTAACACAATGTTTTTCTTGCGCATCATCTTATAAAAAAAGCTTTTCGGAGCATCCGGCATATATTTTTCCAAATAGCGATCCAAACGCTGTCCTTCCTCGCGTTCAGAAATTATTACTTCTCGCATAATAGCTCTCTGCCCTTTCTCTCGGTTATACGATCAAAGATCGCAGGTAAGATTTCACATGTTCCAACTCTTCTTCCTGATCCTCCGTACATTCCGGAATGGAATCAATTCTTGCTAACTCCTGTAAAAACATCGCCTGCTTCTCCACGATCTGCACTTTATACTGCGTTCCCCAGTTAGCAACGCCCTTGGACAAATACTCTCTAACATAGGATAATTCCTGTTTCCCATTGCCCAATACGCCAATCACTCGTCCATTACCTACTGCCAAAAAATCTAAATGCATAATCTTTTCGGAAGAAGTGATCACCAGATCTGTCATCAGTTCCATCCTCTCCGGCAAAGCTTTTTGCACCTTTTGGTATTGTTCCTCGGTTACAGAATGATACGGAAATACCACAACAAAACCAACAATCTGTTTCACGATCGGCAGTACCCCTAACACTGCGATCACCGTAAATAAATTCTGTCTAGACATATGATTCAGCACCAATCCCAATACATAAATTCCAATAGAAATAGCACTATAAATAATTGCTATCGTAAGGGTTCTTTTCTTTCTATTGTTTATATAACCGAAATCTCCACGTTTCGCTTTCATCCGTTCCTCCAATCATATCTTGTAATTACTGCATGCGCCATCCTGCGTAATATTTGTTTTTTAGCATTCCATTCTGCATATATTTTCCCCAGCCTAATGCAAAACCATCTACACATACTAACACATAATTTTCCGTCTGCTTTAACATCCCCTCATTCAAAATAGTCACATCCTGCAGTGTCTCTCCTTTCAGGTAACGGATCACATCCTGTTCTTCGGAAGATAAATTCACATACGGAAGCTTGTCCTTATCACAAATAGAAAGTGCAAGCTGTATGGACGGCTCAAATCGTTTCTCGGCGCTACCTACGATCAATCCTGTCTGAATACAGCGAAGCCCTTTCCACGATACGGATCCTTCCATTTCTAACGTAAACTGTTTCTTGCCGGAAACCAAATGATACCTCTCTGCCCCGGGAGCCGAAAGACATCCTGTCCACCAAGCCGCCTTAGCCACAAGATTGTTATCTCCATCCTTCATTCTGCGGTCTTTTTTCCCAGAGAGACGTTGTTGTCTCGTACCGGCATATTTTGATCTTCGTTCTGCTCCGAAACTTTGATGCTTTTTCTCTGCCATACGAAAGCTATGGTCATGTGCTCGCTCGGCAAGGGTGTTTTCCTGCTCTACAAAAGAATCTGTCTGCTCTGCAGCCGACGGATCCCCTTTCTGCAAAAGAACAGCGAAATGTCCCTCTCCTACTGCTTTATGCGGAAAAATTCGAACACAGCGGGATAACTGCTGCCGTTCCGTTTCTGTCAATGCAGCATCCGTGATTCCGCTGCAAAAGCCCTCTTTACGTGGGACTTCACAAACGTGCATATCCGGAAATTGCCGCAAAAACCACAATATATTTTTTTCATCTTCTTCCGGCGAAAAAGTACATGTGGAGTAGACCAAATATCCACCTTCCCGAAGCATTTGATAAGCCGCCTTCAAAATATCCCGTTGAATCGGAGCATAATATTGCGGTCCTTTTTCTTCCCAATCCTGTACCATATGGGGATCTCTGCGAAACATCCCCTCTCCGGAGCATGGTGCATCGATCAAAATACCATCAAAATACTGTAAAAAGGACTCTTGCAATCGTTCCGGCTTTTCCGCTGTAACGACTGCATTGACCGCACCGGCAATCTGCAAATTCTTCGCAAGTGCCATCGCCCTGGAAACACTAATATCATTTGCAACCAATTGACCGGTTCCCCGCAGCTTCGCAGCCAGCTCTGTCGCCTTGCCCCCCGGTGCTGCACAAACATCTAAGATTCGATCTCCTTCATGCACAGGCAGGATCGATGCCGGTATCATCGCACTGGGTTCTTGAATATAATACAAGCCCGCATAATAATAAGGATGTTTGGCAGGATTACATTGCTCATCGGTTGTCAAAAAACCTTTCTCCGTCCACGGTACCGGCTTTGTCTTAAA
>OLVR01001754.1_pt1 | contig 19165 bp, 20 predicted proteins | sample 1673261 | NCBI WGS metagenome assembly OLVR01 (sample SAMEA3178938, study PRJEB25190) | human gut metagenome | biome: human gut; feature: human-associated habitat; material: faeces | place: Austria | collected 2013 | reverse complement strand
TTTCTGCGGAAACCGGGTGCCTTTTTCTCTGTCTGGAGGTGAGAAAATCGAATGTATTTGAAGCGGTGAAGCAGTCTGTCACCACAAGGCAGGCTGCGGAGCATTACGGAATCCGGGTAAACCGGAATGGGATGTGCGTCTGCCCATTCCACAATGACAAAAATCCCAGCATGAAGGTGGATAAGCGTTTCCATTGCTTCGGCTGTCAGGCGGACGGGGATGTGATTGATTTTACCGCCCGCCTGTTCGGATTGAACAGCAAGGAAGCGGCGCTGAAACTGGCGGAGGATTTCTCTGTCAGTTTTGACGCCAAAGGCCATGCCCCGCCACGCAGGAGGCCGGTCAAGCGGAAAATCAGTGAGGAACTGCGTTTCCGGCAGGCGGAGCAGCGTTGCTTTCGGGTATTGTCCGATTATTATCATTTGTTGGGGCAATGGAAAACCGAGTATGCGCCGAAGCGGGAGGATGGACAGTGGCATCCGCTATTCGTGGAGGCCCTGCAAAAGCAGGATTATATCGGTTATCTGCTGGACGTCCTTCTGTCCGGCACGATGGAGGAAAAAGCCGCCATAGTTGCGGAACAGGGAAAGGAAGTGATGCGGATTGAGCAGCGAATTTCAGAGTTTGCCGCCATCCACCCGGCAGGCCGCCATGAGCGCAGCGGACTTGCTCGTACTGGAACAGACTGCCGATGAGGTCAAGGAAAGCCTCGATGTGACGCAGAAGGGCCAGACGGCGAACACGATCCGCAACTGCAAGACGGTATTCCAGCATGACCCGCTGTTAAGGGGCGCTGTCCGCTATAACCTGCTGACGGAGCGCATTGATATTGTCCGGAATCTGGGCTGGCGCAGGAGCACCAGCGTCATTACGGATACCGATATGAAATATCTGCTCCTGTACTTTGAGGAAACCTATGGGATCACCAGTGAAAAAAAGATTGCGGCGGCGCTTGAGATTGCCGCTAATGAGAACTGCTACCACCCGATCAGAGAGCGTCTGGACAGCCTTGTATGGGACGGACAGCCCCGTATCCGCTCCTGCCTGCACCATTTCTTAGGAGCAGAGCGCAGCGATTATATTGAGGAAGTATTCCGGCATTTCCTGTTTGGGGCGATCCGGCGGGTATTCTCCCCCGGCTGCAAATATGAGGAAATGCTCTGCCTGGTGGGAGGACAGGGAGCCGGTAAATCTACCTTTTTCCGGCTGCTGGCAATCGAGGACGAATGGTTCAGCGACGATCTGAAGCGGCTGGATGACGATAAGGTGTTCACGAAGCTGCAAGGCCACTGGATACTGGAAATGCCGGAGATGCTGGCAACCCACAGCGCTAAGAGCATTGAGGAAATCCGCTCCTTTATCAGCAGGCAGAAGGAAACCTACCGGACGCCATACCAGGCACAGCCCAAAGACCGGCTGCGCCAGTGCGTGTTCGGAGGCACTTCCAACACGCTGGACTTCCTGCCCCTTGACCGGGCGGGCAACCGGCGCTTCTTGCCGGTCATGGTCTACCCGGAGGAAGCGGAAGTCCACATTTTGGAGGACGAGGACGCTTCCAGGGCATATCTGCTGCAGGTATGGGCGGAAGCCATGACCATCTACCGGAGCGGCCAGTGTTCCATGAAATTCAGCAAAGAAATACAGCAACAGCTTGTGGCTGTGCAGAAAGACTTCATGCCGGAGGACACCGAGGCTGGGCAGATCATCGGCTTTCTGGAGACGTATACCGGCAGCATGGTCTGTTCCAAACAGCTTTACAGGGAAGCCCTGCACCATGAGTTTGACGACCCGAAGCGCTGGCAGCTCCACAACATCAACGAGATTATGAATACCGCCGTGACCGGCTGGAAGCCTTTTTCCAATCCGAGGATGTTTGCCGGGTACGGCAGGCAGAGGGGCTGGGAACGGGAAGCCGGTTCCGGCAACGAAGTCCCCGGCAACGAAAGCGGATTTGTGGAGCTGACGGAGGAAGAATGCCGCCAGTTGGAGCTTCCCAAAGAATGGATCGCTTAAAATCTGCGGCCTGTTGCCGGGCAGGTTGTTGGTTCGTTGCCGGGTTCGTTGCCGGGAAAATCCCTCATAGGGATGCCGGAAATGCTGTAATATCAAGGTATTTCCTTATCTTCTTCTATTTATTTTTATCTATGACAACGAAAGCAACAAAGAAATCAAAGAAAATCAGGAAAGGAAAAACAGGGAGCCGGATATTCGCTTGCAGGTTTTTCGGGGTTCGTTGCCGGACTTCGTTGCCGCAGGCGCTGTCAGGCTCAAATTCATTTATGGAGGATATTTGCCTATGGTAAAAAACAAGGAAAATCAGCAGCAGAAACAGAAAGACCGGAAAAAGGTGCAGTTTATCGTCACACGGGAGTTCTCCGGCAGCCAGACGATGCGGGAAGCCTTTGAACAGCTCATTGAACGGCATACCTGTGAGCAGTTCGAGGAATGGCTGGGCAAAAAAGCCAGCTAAAACCCGTTGAAAGATCGGCAGGGGCATGGTATTATAATGGTATCGTGTCCCTGTTCATAGATAAGGAGAACGACTATGAACAGGAAAAATCAATCCAGTCAGAAGATAACTGCCCTTTATTGCAGGCTCTCCCTTGAGGACGGGCGTGAAAATGAGAGCATGAGCATCAGCAACCAGAAGCTCATGCTCAAAGACTATGCCGAGAAAAACGGCATGTTCCAGTATGAATACTATGTGGATGACGGTTATACGGGTCGCAATTTCAACCGCCCCTCTTTCCAGCGCATGATCGCTGACATTGAGGCGGGAAAGGTGGGCTGCGTGATTACCAAAGACTTATCCAGGCTGGGACGAAATTATATTGAAGCAGGCAGCTATATCGAAATCTTTTTCCCAAAGCACAATGTAAGGTATATCGCAGTGACGGACGGTGTGGACAGCCTGACCCGTCAGGAAATGGACATTACGCCGTTCAAAAATATCCTGAATGACATGTATAGCCGGGATATTTCCAAAAAGGTTCTGGCGGGGCGCATGACCCGTTCCAGACAGGGGAAATATGGCGGCGGGCCGACACCTCTCGGCCTGATGCGTGACCCGGACGATAACGGGCATCTGATCCTTGACCCGGAGACTGCGCCGGTGATCCGCAAAATCTATGACCTTGCGCTGGATGGCTGGGGTTGTATGCGGATTGCAAAGAAGCTGATGGAGGACAGGGTTCCCATCACGAGGGTAAAGGGCAATACGGAATGTGACATCAACTACTATGCGTGGGGCAGCGCAAGGATCAGCCATATCCTGCGGAACCCGTTTTACAAAGGCGCACATTTGGTCTGCCGGACACACCAGAAAGGCATCCGTTCCAACACCTATGACATCATCCCCCGTGAGGATTGGGAGGTCATAGAGGGCTGCCATGAAGCGATTATCCCGCCGGAGGAATGGGCGCAGGTGCAGGAGATCATTGACCGCAGGCCAACCATCATGGAGGGCAACTCCTGCCCTTTTTACAATCTCTTCCACGGCATTCTCTACTGTGCCACCTGCGGGAAGTCCATGCAGGTACGGTATGAAAAAGTAGGCAGAACCGGAAAGAACCGCTTTACCGGCGAACAGCGGGAGCCGATTGACAAGGCGTATTATATCTGCCAGACTTATAACCGGCTGGGAAAGGACGCCTGCACCAGCCACAAGATCGAGGCAAGGGATTTGTATAACCTTGTCCTAAAGGACATCCAGGAACTGGCGGCAATGGCGCTGAAAGATGCGGATGCATTCTATAAGCGGCTTTCCAGCCGCATGGAGCGCCGGTATATGGCAGACGCCTCCGAAACGCAGAAAGAATGCGGACGGCTGGAAGCGAGAAATCAGGAAATCGACAGCATGTTTCTAAGCCTTTATACCGATAAGGCCAAGGGCATCCTGACGGAACAGCGGTTTATGAAGCTGACATCGGCGCTGGAACAGGAGCAGGAAGCCAACCAAAATCGCCTGCAAGACTTAGCCCTGATGATGCGCCGCACAGACGAGCAGGAAAGCGATGTGCGGACATTTATCCGTGAAATCCGCAAATACGCCGCCATTCAGGAGCTGGACGAAGCGGTGCTGAACCGGCTGATCAGCAAGATTCTGGTGGGCGAGGTTCAGAAGATAGACGGCCAGAAATTCCAGCAGGTCAAGATCATTTATAACTTTGTCGGTGAGATACCGGAGATAACAGAATAAACGTAGCAGCCCTTCTCCCATTTCCGGGAGAAGGGCTTTTTGAAGTGCTTTCCCGTTTGTCAAGCTGGAAGTTGTAAACGCTATAAATCACGAATATCCTTCCGCTGATAAAAAGCAAAGCTGAACAAAGAACCTAATATTCCGGTGCATAAGAACATTACAGCCATACCGCTTCCTGCACCCTCACCAACCAGCTTATGTAAAACCTGTGTAATCGGGTTTTGTGTAAGCATGAACGGCTCAAACACATAATCTGCCAATAAACCGCCAAGCAGAATTCCTAAGGGGATACTGCTGAACTGAACGGCGTTTCTTACTGCAAAAATTCTTCCCTTCATATCTTCTGGAATATTTCGATATAAAATTACCATCTGCCCCGCATTGATAAACGGGATCGGTAAGCTTGCCGCTAAGCCGGCAAGCGACCAGGCAATTCCGTTTCTACCCAATCCCATCATAATGTCTCCCAGCAGAAAGGATAGCATTGCTGAAATGTAAATCATCTTTGCACTGTTCGCTTTTATCTTTCCAGAAGAAACGATGATTCCGCCTATGATTCCTCCGATTCCCATTACCGCGTTTACGATACCGAGCGTAACGCTATCGTTTGCGCTTCTCGAAAGAATCATCGGTGACAAAATATTCTCATAGGTCAATCGGGAAAAGAAGTTCAGCACTGCCATTGTAATAATGACAAGGAAAATCCCATTATGTTGCTTAAGATACTGAAGGCCCTCTTTACACCCAATAAAGACAGATTTCTTTTCAGCCTTCTGCGGGATATCGTCAGGAATTTTCAGCACAAAAAGCAATATCAAAAAAGCAAACAGGAAACTCAACAGGTCAATGATCAAGATCAGTTTTAAACCACCAAACGCAAATAAAGAGGCTGCAAATACCGGGGACAGAACGGCAACAAGATTATCGGAAAAGGAATTCATTCCGCTAATCTGCTCCAGCTTCTCTTTCGGCACCACTTTTCCGAGTGCAACATCCGATGCCGGATCCTGAAAAGCACCCATAAAACCAATGATCATATTTACCAAATAAATATGCCATATCTGCAAGGCATTTCCGATGTTTAAGCAAAGAATTGCCAAAGAACAAATTGCAGCGATACTATCCGATACCAACATGATCTTCTTCTTGCTATGGTTGTCAACGAAAGTTCCAACAAACAAGCTCAAGATAATGTAAGGAAGATAGTTAAAAAATGTCATAAGCGAAACTGTCATTGCAGTTCCTTTTTGTGTATATGCCCACAGAATTAATGCAAAGGTTGTCATAGAGCTGCCAAGCTGTGACAATGCCTGACTAAGCCAAAAAATGATGTATCTCTTAAAATTACTATTCATTGAATTTATCTCCTTATAGATTCGCTTCATAAAAATTCTCTATAAGTGCAAAATCCAATGCGGACGATTATATTCCATTCATCTCTGCGCAAGCATCGTCCAATCACCAGACCTTGCACAGAGAACTACGCTTAAATAAATCTTCATGTGGCACAACATAATATCACCCCCTTGCTCTATACCGCCCCCAAAGTGTGATTATAACACTTTTTCGAGGAATAAATGCCCACTATGCTCTATTGCGTTGCCTACTTTCATAGAAGCTGTTGCTACGATTTGAAAGCCTAATTTTTTATAGAGCGATATAGCAGGAATATTTTGTCCTCCCGTATCAAGCCTTAATGCTTTGCATGAATTGTTTCTTGCTACTTCCATAGCGTACTTCACAAGAGATGATGCAACCCCTTTCCCGGTCATGCTCGGACGCACAATCAGTAAGTGAATAACCATTACTTCATCGCTTTTAAGAGCTTTCTCCCAAGCAATTTCAGCATATTCTCTCGGTTGAACTCTATCTATAATGATACTTCCTGCAATATTGTGATTATCTTCATATACATATAATGTCCCATCATTTACAGCTTTTTCTGCATCTTTCTTGGTTGGATATACGCCTTTTTTGAATACCGTAAACGCTCCGCATTCAAGTTCGTGTGCGAAATGCTCATTATATGTGTCCTCAATTAATTCAATATCATTAAAATTTGCTTTTCTAATCATATATTATCGCCCTACCAAATTACGACTTGTCTCTTTGAAACATTCTCATTTTATCATACGATACTATTTCCATCAACAGAATTTGGATTCATCACTTGACATTGCGGCAGGGAGCTGATGACCCCAGACGAGGTGCGCATGCTGGACAATCGTTATGCGCTTTTATTTATCCGTGGGGAAAGGCCCATCATGGACGAGAAAATCGACCCGTTTAAGCATCCCAATGTGAAGCTGTCCGCACTGGGCGGCGCACCAGTCTACGAGCACGGCGGCACTGAAAATGCAGTTGCTGTCTTGTCCGTAACCGATACAGACCTCAGCGGTCTGCCGGTTCTGGAAATAGAAGAAAACAGTTATGAGCTGATCCCCGATGAAGAACTGGAACAGCTCACCGATTAAAGGAGGAATTTACCCATGAACAATCTGTTTCATATCATTAAAAATGCTGTCCATAAGAACGGCAAGTCTGGAAACCGCAATACGACTTTGGAACGCAGGATCAAGGGCGGCTTTCGTTTTTACACGGCTGTTGTGCTCATGCTGACCATGGCGGGGAGCATGGCGATTCCGGCCTTTGCGGCCAGTGACCCGATCGCAGTGGTCAACAATCTTTCTGATTTTATCTTTGGACTGATCCGTGCAGTGGGCCTTATCCTGCTGGGCTGGGGTATCGTTCAGGTGGGTCTTTCGTTTCAGTCCCATGATCCCAGCCAGCGCTCCAATGGATTCCTTACTCTCGCGGGTGGCATTGTGATTACCTTTGCCAAGGAAATTTTGACCCTTATCACAGGCTGACCATTTCAGAAATGTGGGAGGACGGCTTTCGTCCTCCCACTATTTCATCGAAAGGAGGAAAGACGAAATGTCAGACAACTGGATCGTTCAAAATTTGGAGAATGCGCTGAGAACCTGGAATGAGAAGCTATCCGAGATATGGACACTGCTCACCCAATCCCCACAGTCTTTTAAGGGCGGAAGCATTTGGAACGTGATTACTACAATAAACGGCGCAGTACAGGCCATTGGCCTTGCCCTTTTGGTGCTGTTTTTTGTGGTGGGTGTCATGCGCACCTGCGGCAGCTTTACCGAGACCAAGCGACCGGAAACGGCGCTGCGGCTGTTTGTCCGCTTTGTCGTGGCAAAAGGGGTCGTTACCTATGGAATGGAGCTGATGATGGCATTATTCAACATCGCACAGGGGGTAGTTTCTACCATTATGGGCGCTGCAGGCTTTGGCTCCGCACAGCAGACGGTTCTTCCAAACGAAATCGTCACAGCAGTGGAAGATTGCGGATTTTTCGAATCCATTCCTCTCTGGGCGGTTACGCTGATCGGGAGTCTGCTGGTTACGGTGCTGTCGTTTGTCATGATTATGACCGTATACGGCAGATTTTTTAAGTTGTATTTATATTCTGCGCTTGCGCCGGTGCCGCTGTCTACCTTTGCTGGGCAGCCGACGCAAAGTGTGGGTGTGTCATTCATCAAGTCCTACGCCGCTGTCTGCCTGGAGGGTGCGATCATCGTACTGGCCTGCATCATCTTCTCGCTGTTCGCATCCAGCCCGCCCGTGGTCGATCCCGACGCTGCGGCGGTCACGCAGGTGTGGTCGTATGTGGGTGAGCTGATCTTCAATATGCTGGTGCTCGTCGGCGCTGTCAAAATGGCCGACCGTGTTGTGCGTGAAATGATGGGATTGTAATCTGAAACTAGGCGTTTTCTTATGCCCAAATCATAGGAGGTATTATTTTGGAAGTAAAGATCAACAGGGAGATCCGCAATTACACGGAGTCTCTTATTTTTGGCCTGTCTTTGCGTCAGTGTGTTTTTTCTGCGCTGGCCATCGGCGTGGCTATTGTATTGCACTTTGTGCTGAAACCCCATGTAGGAACGGAAACCGTATCTTGGATGTGTATTCTGGGAGCGGCACCCTTTGCTGCTATGGGCTTTATCCGTTACCATGGCATGAACTGTGAACAGTTTCTGTGGGCATGGTTCCGCTCTGAAATTCTGGAACCGAAGCGGCTTTCTTTCAGGCCGACCAATTATTACTATGAGGCGCTGAAAGGCACCCTTGCAGAACACGAAAAAGAAATACTGTCCGGAAAGCCTGCACACAAAGCAAGGAAGCGTAAGGCTGGGAAAAAGGAGGAACACCATGCTTAAAACACTTACGACACTATTCAAGCAGGATAAAGAGCGATACACTGTGCCGCGCCGGGTGCAGGATACGATTCCCATCAGACGCATCTGGAATGATGGTATCTTTCTTGCTGGGGATCGCTACTGCCGTACCTGGCGATTTTCAGATATTAACTATCAGGTGGCCAGTGAAGAGGATAAGAAGGTCATGTTCCTGGATTATTCCGAGGTGCTGAACAGTCTGGAGGCTGGCTTGATTGCAAAGATCACGGTTAATAACCGTAGCCTGAACCAAGCAAGCTTTGAGCAGGACGTGTTGATGCCGCTGCGGAATGACAGGCGGGACGGCTACCGCATGGAGTATAACGGCGTCATTTCGGCAGCGGCTGCCGGAGGAAATGGAATTGTGCAGGAAAAATACATCACGATTTCCGTTTGCAAAAAGAGCATCGAAGAAGCCAGAAGCTATTTTGGCCGTGTCGGAGCAGACTTGAAAGTGCATTATACGGCCTTGGGTTCTAAATGTGTGGAGTTGGATGCCACGGAGAAGCTGCGTGTGCTCCATGACTTCTATCGCCAGGGGGAGGAGGCGGATTTCCATTTTGATGCACAGGATATGATGCGCAAAGGCCATGATTTCAGAGACTATATCTGCCCGGACTTCATCGAGAAGCACAGCGACTATCTTATCCTGGGCGGTAAGTTCTGCAGGGTATTGTACCTCAAGGACTATGCCAACTATATCAAGGACTCTTTCATTTCGGAATTGACCGATCTGAATCGCAACATGATGCTTTCTCTGGACATCGTGCCTATTCCTATGGATGAAGCAGTGCGGGAAATCGAGAACCGTCTGCTGGGCGTAGAGACCAATATCACCCAATGGCAGCGCCGTCAGAACGCAAACAACAACTTTTCTGCGGTCATTTCCTACGATATGGAGCTGCAAAGAAGGGAAAGCAAGGAGTTTCTGGATGATCTGACGGCCCGTGACCAGCGCATGATGCTGGGCATTCTGACCATGGTGCTGACTGCCGATACCAAAGAACAGCTCGACATGGATACTGACCAGATCCTCTCTCTGGCCCGTCAGAAGATGTGCCAGATGGCAGTGCTCAAATATCAGCAGATGGATGGACTGAATACGGTCTTGCCGATTGGAACCAGAAAGATCAATACCTTTCGCACGCTCACCACGGAGTCTCAGGCGGTATTTATGCCCTTTAAGGTGCAGGAGATCCAGGACAAAGGTGGTATCTATTTCGGAGAAAATGCCATTTCGCATAACCTGATCCTCTGTAATCGAGAAAGGCTCTTGAACCAGTCCACGTTTATTCTGGGTGTCCCTGGTTCCGGTAAGTCCTTTGCGGCCAAGGAATTGATCGCTTTCCTGATTCTGAATACCGAGGATGATATTCTGATCTGTGATCCAGAATGCGAGATGGTCCCGCTGGTGGAGGCACTGGCTGGCGATATTGCATCTATTATCCACATGAAGGCGGGTGGCAGAGATCGACTGAATGCCATGTATATGGTAGAGGGCTACGGCGAGAACAATCCCATCGTGGAGAAATCTCAGTTTATTATGTCCTTGGTGGAGCAGATCGACAAAAGCGGCATCGGCCCTCAGCACAAGTCTATTATTGACCGCTGTGTGGCCGCGGTATATCAGGAAGCAGCGGAAACCGGCATTGTGCCGACGCTCTGTACGCTCCGTGAAAAGCTGCTGGCACAGCCGGAGGAAAAGGCAAAGGAGATCGCACTGTCCCTGGAGCTTTATACAACTGGCTCACTGGACATCTTCGGACATACCAGCACGGTGTCTCTGGATAAGCGTATTACGGTCTTTGATATTCGTGACCTGGGCGCACAGCTTAAACCGGCGGGTCTGCTGGTCATTACGGATACGATCCTCAACCGTGTTACTTTGAACTGGAAAAAGGGCAAGCGCACCCATGTATTTATTGACGAGTTCCATGTGGTTTTCGAGAACGAACACAGCGGGATTTTCTTTAATTCCGCATGGCGTCAGTTCCGTAAGCGCAACGCATACCCGACGGCCATCACGCAGAATGTGGAGTATCTGCTGGACTCTGTGCAGGCCAGCACCATGCTCTCCAATTCAGAATTCATTATCATGCTCAATCAGGCGGCGTCCGACCGTGAGAAACTGGCAAAGCTTTTGAATATCTCCAGTGAGCAGATGAGCTATGTTACCAATGCGGATGCAGGCTGCGGCCTCATTAAGTATGGCAGCGCTCTGGTTCCTTTTGAAAACCATTTTCCGTACGACACCAAGCTTTACCAGCTCATGACCACAAAGCCTGGAGAAGGAGTGTTCGGCAACAGCACATCTTGAAGAAAGGCAGATCAATAATGAAAAGACAATATCTGAGCATCAGGGCGGCAACATGTGCCGCCCTCTTTCTTTCCTTTGCGATCCGGCGGTGCGGAACGGAGGTGAAGCCATGCACGACATCAAAACGAGAGATGTGGTCAAGGGAACGGTAAAGGTGATCGACAAGTCGGCGGTAGCTGCCGAGCGGATGAAGGACGCCTATGTTCGCGCCAAGGACAAGGCCGAGCACGGCATTTTTGCGGCGGAATCCTCTCCCGAAGAATACGCCGCCGACCGTGCTTTGACTGGGACGAAAACAGTAGTTCACGAAGCTGCACATGGGTTGGATAAGGTTGGCCACAAGAGTGTGAAAACCACCAAGGCGAATATTTTCCAAGCCAGGGAGTATCTTCGGCGGCAAAAAGCCGACTTGCCGAAAAAGCAGGCACAGGATGCCATACGGCGGGGGCGCCGTTCGGCCGATGCCACGCAAAAGACAATCAGGATGGTAGACCGCAGCGATAGGACCATCAAGCAGACGGCAAAATCTACGGGCAAGGCGGCAGTCAAGACCACGCAGAAAAGCATCAAGACTGCCCAGCAGACTGCCCGAACGACCATAAAAACAACGCAGGCTACGGAATATGCGGCCAGAAAGTTCGCTCAGATGACGGTAAAAACAGCGCAGAAAGCGAAGCGTACCGCTAAAGGTACTGCAAGAGCAGCGGGCCATGGCGTAAAGGCTGCCATGAAAGCCACGGCTGCTGCAGTCAAAGCCATCATTTCCGGCACAAAGGCTTTGGTCGCTGCCATCGTTGCAGGCGGCTGGGTGGCCATTACGGTCATTATTCTGATTTGCCTGATCGCTTTACTTTGTGGATCTGTCTTTGGAATTTTCTTTTCCGGTGAAGATGCCGGGACTGGAATGCAGATGCAGACCGCCGTGCAGGAGATCAATGCGGAATATGATGCAAAAATAGAGGCAGTAAAAAGCTCTGCTTCCTATGATAACATGGAGATCAGCGGAGGTCGAGCCGTGTGGAAGGATGTGCTGGCGGTCTATGCGGTGAAAACCAATACCGACGAGAACGATCCGAAGGAAGTTGCCACGATGGACGAGAGTAAGAAGAGAATCCTTTCGGACATCTTCTGGGAGATGAATTCCGTATCTTCCCGCACAGAAAGTCATTCGGAAACGGAGGTCACCGAGACGGATGACGGAAACGGCAATATCGTCCAAACGGAAACGACAGTTACAAGAACTACACTGTATATCACGGTTTCCCATCTGACGGTGAATGAAATGGCTGACCGGTATGGCTTTAATGCGCAGCAGCGGGAATACCTTGCTGAACTGCTCAAGGATGAAAATAATTCTATTTGGGCGGCAGTGCTTTACGGCATCCGGTATAGTGATGACCAGATCGTCACGATGGCGCTTTCTCAGGTGGGCAATATCGGCGGCCAGCCCTATTGGTCATGGTATGGATTCGGCGGTCGTGTGGAATGGTGCGCCTGCTTTGTATCCTGGTGTGCCAACGAGTGCGGCTACATCGACAGCGGTGTTATCCCGAAGTTTGCAGGCTGTGTTAGTGGCGTTCAATGGTTCAAAGATCGAGGACAGTGGTTGGATGGCTCTGCGGAGCCGGTTCCTGGTATGATCATTTTCTTTGACTGGGATAATCGTGGCAGCTCCGGCCCCCAGGACGGAGAGGCTGACCATGTAGGTATCGTGGAGAAATGTGAAAACGGCATTGTCTATACCATCGAGGGGAATTCCGGTGACAGCTGCCGACAGAACCAATATCCCGTGGGCCATTATGAGATCCTCGGATATGGCGTTCCAGCGTATTAAATTTTCTGATGCAAGACACAAAGAAATATCGGTGAGCTTCCGGAAGGCGGCAGGAATACCCTTGCCGCTTTTCTATTATGCACAGTAGATAGCAAATAAAATCAGCCACGATCAAGTGATCGTGGCTGAACAAATTTCAATTTCTTTTCGTGGAGTTTTTCACTCCACGAGTACCTATGACGATAGATACCCATAACAGTTTCGCATATTGTACCATGTTTCCTTTGGAAATTCAAGAGGAAACTGCCATTTTTACAGGCTTTTTCCCAAATTTTGTCGAATGGGCACGGCTGGAAAGCAAACAGGAAGCGATCAGAACCGCCATTTACTTCTTTTTACATTTTCTCCGCAGGTTTTCCGCAGTCAAATCGGCAGTCAAAATGCGAGGGGGAGCAGACAAAGCTAAAATATAATCAGCATTTAAGTGCCAGATCAAAGGAGGAAATATCAATGGCGAAAGGCGAGAATATCTTCAAGCGCAAAGATGGCCGTTGGGAGGCACGGTATATCAAAGGCCGTGAGCTGGATGGCAAGATTAAATATGGGTTTTGTTACGGTAAGAGCTACCGTGAGGCAAAGGAGAAAGTGACACAGTGTAAAGCGGATATGCTTGCCGGAAAAGCGGTATCGCAATCTGCTTTACACCATCGTTTAGCATTTTATTGCGATGAGTGGCTGCGGAAGAAGAAAAAGAAAGTTCGAGAATCTACCTATATAAAATACGCTACAAATTTAGAAAAACACATTAAGCCCAGGCTTGGCAACTGTTATCCACAGGGACTCACCTCTGACAATGTGGATGACTTTACAGATGCTCTTTTGTTTGAGGACGAGCTTGCAGCAAAAACAGTCCATGATATTTTGGTGGTGCTGCATGGTGTTCTGCGGTACACAGCCACACAGCTCCCAGGCTATTCGGCGATTGATATCAACTATCCGCAGGAGGTCTATACGGAAATGCGAGTCCTTTCCTGCGATGAACAGGAGCGGCTTATGGAGTATTTGCTGACGGATACAGATCCCTGTAAGTTTGGACTCCTATTTATGCTGATCACCGGTGTGCGCATCGGTGAACTGTGTGCTCTGAAATGGAGCAACATTGACTTGAAGGCGAACACGGTCCATATTGCCGCTACACTCCAGCGGCTGCATAATACAACGGCAGACGGTGGCAGCCAAACCCATATTGTGATTGGAGCGCCCAAAAGCAAGAAATCGATCCGTACCATTCCGCTGAACGATTATGACGCTGCGCTTTGCCGCAGGTTCGTAGGCAGGGACGATACATATCTCCTTACCGGAACAGAGAACTATATGGAGCCGCGCATGTTGGAGTACCGATTCCAGAAGTATACGCAGGAATGCGGCTTGGAAGGCGTTCATCCCCATACACTTCGGCACACCTTCGCTACGAGGGCGGTGGAAGCAGGATTTGACATCAAATCACTGTCTGAGATCCTCGGTCATGCTTCGACCGCCATTACCCTGGAGCGATATGTCCACTCCTCACTGGCCTTGAAACGCACCAACATGGAAAAGCTGGACAAAGTGGCAGGATTTTGATCTCTCCGCAGTCAAAAAAGTGTGTCAATCTTTATGTACGATGGCGAAAGCCCTGATGGGAAAAGGGCTTTCGCCATTTCTTTCGTGGAGTGAAAAACTCCACGAAAGCGGTGAGAACACATGGCTTCAGCCGAAGCATGAACGATGCATTTCGGTGTTTAGAAGAACCATGTTTGCCCGGTAGCTATTATACCGCGGTTACATCAAATTTACCCAATGAGTGTAAGGAAATAGCTCTTGGGATATTTTTGGAGAAGAAAGTAAATAGGAGAAGTCTTATCCACAAAGAAAGGAACCAAATTTAATGCAGCTCAATATCACAACGGACTATGCGATCCGCATTGTCCTGTGTGTCGCCATCCAGCATCAGGCATCGGCGGCATCTGTTTGTCTGGCTATGGGTATCCCGCTGGAATACACCCGAAAGGTCGCCCACCAGCTAAAGGAAGCAAATATCCTGCATGTCGATCGTGGAAGCCATGGCGGCTATTCATTGGCACGAAAGCCAGAGGATATTTCGCTTTTCGACATCGTGGATTACATGGAAGGAACTACCCGCATCAACCGTTGTTTGGAGCCGGATCACTTTTGCTCCAGAAACGGCACGGAAACCTGCCCAGTACGCAAGTATTATGAGGAGCTGCAAAGTAAGTTTGACGAGACGCTTCATTCCGTGACAATCGCAAAACTGGCGGAAGGCTGCAGCTGAGGGGATCACTTCTATTTAGCAAGAGGAACGACATGTGGGTTTTCTATTTATCTTATGGTGTGTTTTTGCTTTGTGGCCTGTTCATATATGCTGGTGTAAGGCTCTTCCGAAAAAAGCAGACGAAGAAGTCTGCCATCGGACTGCGGCTTCTTCAAACGGTATCGATTTTGTTCATCATCGGTTTGGCACTGTATGACTTTGAGTTGATATCACTCGGTGTATATATCGGCATCATAGTTGTGGGACTTCTGTCCCAGCAAGCTGTTCTGCTTTACATTTGCAAACAAAGCAAGGAATGAACTGTACTCAGACTTTTGGACCGTTGTGAGGACAGAAATATAAATTAAGAAGCAAAGGAGGCGATGCCCAAATGTCCCTTTTGATTTTCAGGGGGGAAGGGTATCTGGTGATCCTATCGGCCATAGCCGGATGGGCTGTTGCCAGGTTCCTGCGGCTTTTTGTTCTGGGCCGCTTTTAGGGGCGATCCCAGGCGGCATATTTATTCAGAATATGCTCACCGTTTTGGCGATAGCAGGTATCAACTATGGGCTGACGAAACATTTTTGCAAACCGCAGGAGTATAAGGAGATCGGTCCGGACGGCAGAGAACGCACGGTGAGCGTCAAAGATAATTCACACCTGTATGGAATTCCAAACAGAGTATGGACATGGATATTCCTTATTGGCGGGACGGGCCTTGTGCTTTATTGGCACTTAAGGATATATATGAGAGCAATTTGAAATCTGGTAAATAGGAATGAGAAAATGCTGATCGTGCGCGCAAATAAAGTTTCACTGGTACTTGGATTGATAACGGCAACACTTTGTGTCGCTTTTGGGTTTATTTACATATTCGGTGACGTAAGAAAAGGTGATCTCGTATCTTTCCTCGTTATCGAACTGGCCTTATTCCTTGGCAGCGTACTGCTGCTCATGGATTATAAGCTGCGCCGCTTCATGATCAAGGAGAACGTATGCTGCTATCGGAATATGTTTGGTTTGTGCCGGTTTTTCGCCGTACAGACGATCAAGACAGTCCACATATATACAAGGGGCGCACATCGCATCGTTGCGCTTACGGATGTGCATGGCCGGGTGCTTGCATGTATGGAAAGAAGTATGGCTGGCATGAACGAATTGCTGGACTTTCTGTGGAAAGCAGATATCCGGTGAAACAGGTAATTATTCTTTCGCTTTGATACCCGATACTACAATTCTCTGGAGGGCAGATGGAAACAAAGATCACAACAACAAAACAGGCGCGAAGGGTATTCAGCCGTATGGGCTTCGGCCTGTTCATTATCATGGCGCTGAACATCCTGATGGAGATCCTACTGATATATGTAAATGAACTTATGAAAGCGGCAGACATCCGATTTGCGGGTGAGAGCGTGGTTTACTGGGCGATGCTTTTCTTGCCCCTCTATCTCGTGGCCATGCCAGTGGGGTATGTTCTGATGAAAACCGTACCAGCCGCGACCGCTGAACCGCAGAAGCTGGGCGGCAAACAATTTTGGATGTATGCACTCATGTGTGTGCCGCTCATGTATGGCGGTAATTTGATTGGCACTTGGTTGTCCGCCCTGCTTTACGGAGGACAAGCCTCCAGCGCCATTGAGACCCTTGCCATGAGCAGCAGCGTCTGGAAAGGCGTGTTCCTTGCCGTTCTCGCACCGATCTGCGAGGAGTTCATTTTCCGCAAGCAGCTCATTGACCGGACCGTGTGCTACGGCGAAAAGACTGCTGTTGTGTTTTCGGCGCTGGTGTTTGCCCTGTTCCACATGAATGTTCAGCAGTTTTTCTATGCGCTCGGCCTTGGCTGGCTCTTCGGCTATGTTTACTTAAAGACGCGGAAGCTGCGGTACAGCACATTGCTGCATGTCATGATCAACTTCCTTGGCACAGTGGTAGGCCCGTGGGTTATTTCTCTTGCCGAGCAGAGAGCTGAGAAAATCGTGACGTTTGAAGACTTTCAAGCATCCCTATTTGGGCTTTTGCCGATCTACTTCTACAGCATACTGCTGATCGGGCTTGCCGTTGCAGGGCTTGTGGTCCTGATAATTTATAGAAAGCGCTTTACATACCAGCCCGCAGAGCTGGAAGTGCCCAAAGGCAGCCGCTTCAAGGCGGCCTATTGTAACCCCGGTGTAATTGCATTTACGCTGCTCAGCTTGGCAGTCGTTGCCCTGCAGTCGGCGTATATGCTTTTAGAATAATTTACAGAAGGAGAAAGAAAAACCATGGAAGAAAATCAGATCACTACCCCAGTGGAGGAGACTCCCGCCGAGGCGGTCAACGAGTCCGCACAGAATGAAACCGCAGAAAAGGCCGTACAGGAGGGCACTGTGTATGTGACTCCTGCGCAGGCAGCAACTGTGTATACACCCTCCGCACAGACGGAACCGAAACAGATCCACGTTGCCGCACTGGTGATGGGCATCCTGTCTATCGTGTTTTCCCTGCTGTTTGCGATTGTCGGTGACATTCTGGGCATTATCGGTATCGTCCTGTCCATTGCAAAGAAAAAGGAATACCGCACGACCGCCAGCCTTGTCTGCAGCATCATCGGCCTTGTCCTGTCCATTGTCAACCATGTGGCGGGCGCACTGCTGATCTCCTACATCGCAACCCAGATGTAAGAGCGACCAACGCCGTCTCTGCGGCACCAAGTACGGTGCCGCAGATCGGGGGCGGTCCACAGCTTAGCCAACAGAGGGCAAGGTACAGCATGAAAAAGTATGAATTCGACCGTCGTATTTTTAACCGCCAGTGGGCATTTCCCTTTACTGTTTTGCAATATGCCTTTGCTGCCGGATTTATCTTAATGGTCATCGCAGTCATTTTGGGTGCAGCAACAGATCTGCACATTACAGTTCCCACAGCCTTTGTAGTGGTTCTTCTCATATCCTTTGTCGGGTTTCCAATCGTAAGCGTCATTAAGGTTGGTTATAGACGCCTCTTACAGTGGAGCGATTTATTCGGGGATGGAGAGATCATCGTATATGACAAGCTCAGGGAAAAAGAGTGGACTGCGGCAGGCCACCTGGAATGCCGTAACGTTTTTACGGTATGCAAGGTTGACAGTATAAGGGTTTCCAGATGTTATCTCTGGATCACAGGAAGAGTGCAGCAAACTGAAATCTATAATAGCAGGCTGGCAATAGAACAGCAGGACATTCTTGCTGTGAAAATCCCAAGAGCCTACGCAGGCATGGAGGATTTATGCGGTGAAGCAGAACAGTAAAGAGGTTACCAATGAAGCGAAAAAACGTTCTTAAAGTTCTGAGCCTGCCGCTGACAGCGTTGATGCTGGTCTCTGGTTGGCAGATATACAGTGCCCTTTCCATCCAGCAGAAAGCAAAAGAAGAATTTGCAGATCTTGCGGCTCTGGTAGCGCCGCCGGTTTCTAAGCCTACAACGGCAGCTCTTCTGGAAGAAAATGCTCCTTCGCAGGAAAGCACGGAGCCGACAGAAGTCCTGCGGGATCTGACCGAACTGTTTGCACAAAATGAGGAATGCATCGGCTGGTTGAGCATTCCCGAGACTGAGATAGACTATCCTGTCATGCACACGCCGAACGAGCCGCAGAAGTACTTATACCGGAGCTTTTACGGCGAATACAGTCCAAACGGGGTGCCGTTTCTGGATTTTCGGTGTGATGAAACCAGCAATCTCATTATCTATGGGCACCACATGAGAAGCGGTGCGATGTTTGCCCCGCTCATCAGCTATACCGATGAAGACTTTTGCGTCGAGCACCCTGTGATCGAGCTGCAAACCGCTGCGGGTCTATCTCGGTACACGGTGTTTGCCGTTGCCGAGGTGCAAAAGACGGATGCCTGGTATAAGTTCATCCGGGCAACCAGTAGGATGGAATTTGATGAACAGATTGCAGCTCTTTTGGATAAAGCGAACTATCCGACCGGGGTTTCTCCGGCCTACGGCCAGCAGCTTCTCACGTTATCCACCTGTTATGGTGGTGAGGATGGCAGGCTGATTATAGCAGCAGTAAAAACATAAGTGTAAGGAGCGCATATGCCAATCTTTAAGAAGGCCGGAGGCAAGATCTTTGGCGTTCAGTTCAGCAAAACCGAAGAACGGGCCATGAACCAGGCCATCAACGAGCAGATCGTAGAAAATGACCGGGACTTTGACATGGACATCATCGGAAAGCTTCATCACGGCGCCTTGGCCGAATTTGCGTTCGATGGTTTCGAGGGCTGTTTTCAACGCCTCTTGGCGCGCTTCTTCAGGGGTAAGGGTTGGCTTTTTTGCCATTGGGGGAGGC
>OLVR01001734.1_pt1 | contig 19372 bp, 18 predicted proteins | sample 1673261 | NCBI WGS metagenome assembly OLVR01 (sample SAMEA3178938, study PRJEB25190) | human gut metagenome | biome: human gut; feature: human-associated habitat; material: faeces | place: Austria | collected 2013 | reverse complement strand
GTTGGGTACGCGACACCCGATAAAGCCCGCCGTTATGGGATTTCCTGCGGACAAGATGACCTGCCGGATGCAAACTTTCGAGTGCTCCCTCTTACGACCACTTGAGTACATCTGCCTGTGTACTTTACCGCACCCACACAGGGATACTTATAGTATTATACCAACTCCCCGCCCGGTTGTCAATCATCCGCCAAGGTTTTCTGCCATTTCTGCCATTCATACGCTTTCGATGACCACTCATCCTACTTTCCCCCGCAATGACCCCACCCGTGCTATACTGTGTACAGTTCAAGCAAAACTTCTCCACTCCCCCACCACAAAGAAAAGGATGGATAATCATGAAAAAGACACTCAAACATCTGCTCCCTGCGCTGTTCCTGGCGGCGGTCATGGCTCTGCTGACCGGCTGCACCAAATCCGTGGACCTGCTGCAATACGCCGACGTCACCTTCGACGGTGCCAGCGGCAACGCCACAGCCACCGTAACACTCGACTACAACGGCTTGGGCAAAGAGTTGTTTGGCAAAGGCAAGGACCAGGACATTTGGGACGAAGCCCAGACCGAGCTGAGCCTGATGGGCCACGTCAACTACACCGTCACCCCGCAGACCGGGCTGTCTAACGGCGACACCGTGACCCTGACCGTAAGCGCCGACGACACCTTCCTGAAGAACCACGAAATCACCTTGAGCGAGACCAGCAAGACCCTGACCGTCTCCGGCCTGAAGGAGCCTGAGACGATCGACCCGTTCGAGGACAGTCTGCTGAACATCGCCGTTGAAGGTGAAACCGTGAGCGGCAAGCTCAACATCCTCATCCGCGGCTGTGCCCCGCACCTGGGTGTCACGGTCTCCAGCGACCTGCCCGCCGATGACCCTCGTTCGGCGCTGACCTACTCCGTCGCGACCGAAAGCCCCGAGGGCGGTTATGCCCAGGGCGATGTCGTCACCATCACGGCCACGCCCAAGTTCAGCAGCGACTTCACCAATAACTACATTCTCTCCCGCGACAGCCTTGAAGTTTCCCTGGAAAACGTTCCCCACTACCTCAACTCTGCCGACGAAGTGACCCCCGACCTGCTGGCCCAGCTGAAGCCCCTGGTCGAGAACGAGCTGAACAGCAGCGTCGACTACGGCATGACCTATACCAGCATCTGGGCCGCCGACGGCAACTCTCCGGTTTCCAGCGAGTCCAGCGCCAGCGGTCCCCGCTGGACCGACACAGCCTCGCTGCTGGTGGACAAGGACAGCGACATCTACAACGGCAGCTACTACGGTGACAATATGCTGGTTTTCCCCTACGAGATTGCCTACAACGTTTTCTCCGGCGAGGGTTCCGGCACGGCGGTCGGCGGTATCTACCTGCTGAACGTCAAGGTCAACGCGGACGGCAGCTATGATCTGAGCGAAGTTTCCACCGGCACGACCAGTTACTACACTGACATGGACGCTTTCCTGGCCAAGGAAGTCAACAACCGCAGCGAGTGGTACGACATCGCCACCGCGCCCTTCAACTGGTAACAACTCTACGCTCCGCAGGTTGTACCGTACAGCTTTGCGTCAGCGACAAGATCGTCTCCAAGTGGGAGACTGCCCGCAGCCTGCCCGACATCATCCTGTTGGAGCCGCCGGGGCCATGGGAAGCTGTACTGGTACTGCAACCGGCACGGATTATTTGAGCAAAAGGTATAACAAAAGCGAGCAGCCCATCATCGGCTGCTCGCTTTTATTTTGTGGCCGAGGGCTGGGTATGTCCAGCCCCTACACACGGTATTCTTTTACGCTTCCGCCACGGCCACCAGGTATTTGTAAATCTGCGGCTTGTATTCCTCGTACAGGCCCAGGTGCTCGTACAGTTCCTTATAGTAGGCAAACAGCGTGGCGCGTGTGGCAACAACGTTGACCGGGTTCAGCGCTGTGTGGACCGCACTGCCGGGCGTATTAAAATAATTGTAAATCGGCGTGGAGAGGGCGTAGAACTTTTCCGCATAGCGGATGTAGCTCAAATTGAAATACAGATCTTCCGACCAGTCCATATCCTCGGCGCAGATGATATCATCGTGGGCGCGCACGATATCGGCGCGGTAGAGCTTATTCCACATAACACCATAATAAAAGCTGGCCGGTTCCTGCATCAGGCCCGCGGCGAACTCCTCCTTGGTCATGGGGCCTTCCAGCAAAAAGCCGTAGGTCTGCACCTTGGTGGGGCGCTCGGGGCGGGGGTCATCCTCGGCCCGGGGGCGGGGCGGCGTGATGCGGTTATAGTGGGCAATGACCAGGTCAGCCCCGTTTTCCTCGGCGCGCTGCACCAGCATTTCCGTCGCGTAGGGCTGGATGGTGTCATCCGCATCCACAAATTGCAGGTATTTTCCCTTGGCCTCCCGCAGGCCCATGTTGCGGGTGGCGGCCACGCCGCTGTTGGCCTTGTCGATAAGGACGATGCGCGGGTCAACGTTGGCGTACATTTTGCAGACTTCCAGGCTGACGTCCTTGCTGCCATCGTTCAGCAGCAGGATTTCCAGGTTTTTGTAGGTCTGGCGGCGGATGCTTTCCACGCAGCGTGCAATATGATCCTGGGCATTGTAGATCGGCACAATGACACTGACGAGCGGCTGTTCCGGCATGGCGGGCGGCCTCCTTTTTACTTAGTATACCCACAATACCATAATTTTGCCCGGTTGGCAATGGAAAAAATCCGCCGGGTGTGGTATGATGAGGGTAAAGGCTTCTCCCGAGGGAGAAGCTGTCCGCGAAGCGGACTGATGAGGGGCACGTTTCCCGCGGCTGCCCCTCATCCGGCCCGCGGCCCCCTTTCAGTCTACGCGCTAAGAGCCGCCTTCGGCGGTTGCGCTCCGACACGCGCCTGCGGGCGCAGCCCCAAGGGGGAAGGCATTTCTGTTGAAACGAGGAACACCACACATGAAAGACTCCATCATCCGCCTGCGTGCGCTGGAAAAGCAGCTGTACGCGTATCTCTACGCCCTGACCGTCATTGACTTTGACGCCGAGACCATCGCACCCGAGGGTTCGGCCGACGGCCGTGCCGAGGCTACCGAGGTGCTGAGCCGCGCCAACTTTGACCTGCTGGTCAACGAAAAGACGGCTGCCCTTTTAAAAGAAGCAGCCGCCGATGCCGAGACCGAGCAGGAAAAAGCCGAGGTGCGCAATTTGCAGCGCCAGTACGACGAAATCGCCAAGATTCCCGCCGACGAATACGCCGCCTTCACCAAGCTGTGCAGCCAGAGCGTGCCCGCCTGGGTCAAGGCCAAGCGCACCAATGACTTCAGCATCTTTGCGCCGTATCTGGAAAAGATCGTCGCCGCCCGCCGCGCCCAGGCCCACTACTTTGCGCCTGACCGCGACCCCTACGAAGTGCTGCTGGACCGCTACGAGAAGGGCCTGACCATCGCCCAGTGCGACGAATTTTTTGCCACCCTGCGGGAGACGATCGTGCCGCTGCTGGCGGACATCCAGGCCCGGGGCAGCGCCGTCCGCACCGACTTCCTCGACCAGGAATGGCCCATCGACGCCCAGCGCAGGGTCAGCGAGAAGATCATGCAGCTGTGGGGGCTGGATCCCGCCCACAGCCATCTGTCCGAGAGCGAGCATCCCTTCACCACCGAGTTCTGGCGCGGTGATGTGCGCATCACGACCCACTACATGGAGCGGGATATGTTCTCCAACCTGTACAGCGTCGCCCACGAGGGCGGCCATGCGCTGTATGAGCTGAACATCAATCCGGACTACGACTACACCGCCGTGACCCACGGCGCAACCATGGGCATCCACGAGAGCCAGTCCCGCCTGTTTGAGAACATCGTGGGCCGCTCCCGCGCCTTTGTCAACTACCTGTACCCGACGCTGAAAGAGTTGTTCCCCACCCAGCTGGCCGACGTCTCCGCCGAGGAGATCTGGCGTGCTGTCAACCGTGCCGAGCCCAGCCTGATCCGTACCGAAGCGGACGAGTTGACCTACGCGCTGCACATCATGGTGCGGTACGAGCTGGAAAAGGCTTTGATCCAGGGCACGCTGACCGTGACCGACCTGCCCGCCGCCTGGAACGCCAAGTACAAAGAGTACCTGGGCGTCGATGTGCCCGACAACGCCCACGGCTGTTTGCAGGACATCCACTGGGCCATGGGCGACATCGGTTATTTTCCGAGTTATGCCCTGGGCAGTGCCTACGGCGCACAGGCCATTGACGACCTGCGCAAGACGAACGACTTTGATGCCCAGTGGGCCAAGGGCGACATGGAGCCGCTGAAAGCCGCGCTGAAGGAGCGCGTCTGGCAGTGGGGCAGCATGAAGGAACCCCAGTGGATCGTCGAGAGTCTGTGCGGCGGCAAGTTCGACCCGCACCATTTCACCGAGTATTTAAAGAAGAAATATACGGAGCTGTATAACCTGTAATTGAAAGAGCTTTCCCCTAAGAGGAAGCCTTTTTATTTCAGCACAGCACACTGTCCGGGAAATTCAGGCAGGTGTACAGATACCGCAGGGCCTCGTCCATGGTGTCAAACTCGCCGCCGTCGGCGTCCGCCGGGCGGGCGGCGATGGTGGACTTATCAAACGGGATATCGTTCTGTCTGCGCCATTCATCCACCTGCACGGCAATGTTTTTCGCGTAGGCAGTGCGGTCGCTGCTGCTGCCGTCGGCATCAATGTAGACGCAGGCGCTGTACTTGTCCTTGCCGGGCAGGTGTACCAACTCTGCCAGCGTGTAGTAGTCGCGGTCAAAGTAGAACAGCATCCTGCCGCGGTAGGTGGCAATTTCCGCCACGTTTTCATCACGGTTCGTGATCTGGGGTACGGTGTCCACCAGCTGGCGCAGTTCAGCCAGCAGGGCGTCGCCATCAGCGGGGTAGTTGTCTGTGCCCTTGGCATCGGCAATTTCGCCGAAGCAATAGGCCTGCCAGTGGGGCGGGCACTTGCCCAGTTTGGCGCGCTCGATATAATAGAGCAGGTCCGCACGGTAAGAGGCTGCAAGAGCATTGGTTTTTACGTTTTCCATAAGTTTTCTCCTAAAAATCTGAAAGTAATTTTGTACCGCAGCGCTCGCGCACTCCCTCCTAGTAAGTGCGCGGCGCTGCCTTTTTGTTTTTCCTGACAGCCCTATCGTATCACACTCCGCTGTCGAATCTTGCCACATTATAAGACCGAACGCCGTTTTATTTTGGGGACAGTTGTCCTGTGATGTCAAAAAAACAAAATGCAGAGGCATAAAACGCACCTCTGCATTTTTGTTTGTCTATCAGCCCGCCTTGCCGGTCAGCACGGTGTTCACCGTCACGAGCTTATCGGGCACCTCGGTCAGGGCCATGTTTTCAAAATCCGTCGTCACACCTGCAGTGATCAGTTCATCAGCCTCGCCCGCAGGGTCACCGCAGATCGCCTCGGCCTCGCTCAAAATGCCGGGCCAGTTCAGGTCCAGCAGCTCCTTCTGGTCGTCGGTCAGGCCCGTGCACCAGTCAGCCATCACATCGGCATCCAAATCCGAGCAGCTCAGATATTCTACCAGCACGGCAGCGGCTTTGGCAGTCTTCAGGCTGCCGCCTGCTGTGTCCGCGCCAAAATCCACCAGCTGATCCAACACATCGATCTGCTCGTCGGTCGTATCATACGCCGCAGGGTCCTCGGCCGCGGTCGGCTCCTCGGTGGGAGCCGGGGTGGTTTGCGCCGTGCCGGACGCAGCTGCCGCCGATTCCGATGCTGCCGGGGCAGCGGCACAGCCAGCCAGCAGGGCAGCCCCCAGCACAACAGCAATCAATTTACGCATAAACGATTCCCCCTACGCGTTTATTTCATATTATTCACAGCAGGCGTGCTTTGCGCCGCCCCCGCAGCAATCATTGCAGGCGTGGCCGCGGATATACCGCTGGATATCGTCAAAAATCGGCATAAGCGCCTCGCCGTTGGGGGTCAGGCGGTACTCGACCCGGGGCGGGACCTCATTATAGTCGATGCGCTCCACCAGGCCGTCCGCAGCCAGCTCTTTTAACTGGTTCGAGAGCATCTTGTGGGTCACACCGTCCAGCAGCTTGCGCAGCTCGCCATAGCGCAGCGTGCCGTGGGCACCTACCATAAAGAGTATGCGCATTTTCCACTTGCCGCTGATCTGGTCCATGACCTCTTCCATCTTGTCACAGCCCACATCGGCATAGCGGCAGTTGCAGTGTTCGTTCGGGTGCATAGGGGTTCACTCTCCTTTTGGGTAGCGGTTTCCAAAAAGTGCGTACTTGTCAAAACCGACCATTTCGCTATACTGAGTATAGAACAATTTTCGCAGGTTTGCAACTTGTTTCTTACCGGCTTTTGCGGTAATATAGTTGTGTGCAACTCAAGCGTAGGGCGGCATGCTCCCATGCCGTCCCACGGTATCACCGCCAACCGTGCGGAATATTGTTCAAGAGGAGAAACCAACCTATGTACGATGATCTCGTAGAATTTTTGCAGGAATCCGTCACCCCGTTCCACGCCGCTGCCACGGCTGAAAGCTGGCTGCGCGCCGCCGGTTTTACCCGGCTGGAAGAAGCCGACTACTGGAACCTGGAACCCGGCAAGGGCTACTACACCACCCGCAACGGCTCGTCCGTGGTGGCCTGGCGCGTGCCGGACCACGCCATCGGCGGCTGGCGCATCGTGGCCAGCCACAGCGACTCCCCCACTTGGAAGATCAAGACCGACATCGTTGAGAATGACGGCTGCCGCCGCCTGAGCGTCGAAGGCTACGGCGGGATGATCATGTCCACCTGGCTGGACCGCCCGCTGACCGTCGGCGGCCGCGTCATTGTCAAGACCGAGGACGGCATCGAGAGCCGCCTTGTCTGCATTGACCGGGATCTCCTCGTCATCCCCTCGCTGGCCATCCACTTCCAGCGCGACATCAACAAAGGCCACACCTTCAATCCGCAGGTCGATATGCAGCCGCTGTGGGGCCCCGCAGGCAGCCGCACCCTGACCGACCTGGTGGCGGAGGAACTGGGCGTGGACACTGCGGACATCCTGGACAGCGATTTGCAGCTTGTGACCCGCCAGGCCCCGACCCAGATCGGCCCCGACGGTGAGTTCTTCATGGCCCCGCGCATCGATGATCTGGAATGCGCCGCCACGACGCTGCTGGGCTTTCTGGATGCAGCCGCCGAGACAGACAGTGCCTGCGCCCCGGTCTGGGCGATGCTAGACAATGAGGAAGTCGGCTCGTCGAGCCGGATGGGCGCCCAGAGCAGCTACCTGCGCGATGTGCTGGACCGCATTGTTGACGCCATCCCCCACAGCGGGCAGGCCATGCACCGCGCCATGGCAAACAGCTTTATGTTGAGCGCCGACAACGCCCACGCCACCCATCCGAACTTTCCGCAGAAGTCCGACCCCTGCGCCCCGGTACGCCTGGGCGGCGGCGTGGTGCTGAAGTACAACGCCAGCCAGAAGTACACGACCAATGCCGTCAGCGGCGCGATTTTCCGCGCCATCTGCGAGAAGGCCGACGTGCCGGTGCAGGTCTTTACCAACCGCGCCGACGAGGCCGGCGGCTCGACGCTGGGCAATTTGCAGAGCCACACGCTGCCCATCCCGATGGCGGATATCGGCCTGGCTCAGCTGGCGATGCACAGCGCCGTGGAGACGGCCAGCGTCGCCGACGCCGAGGCCATGACCAAGGCCGTGGCCACCTTCTACCGTGTCCATCTGCGTGCCCTGGGCGACGGCACCTACACGCTGGCATGATTACCGGACGGTACGCACCCAGCCCCAGCGGCCGGATGCACCTGGGCAATTTGATGTGCTGCCTGCTGGCCTGGCTGAGCGCCAAAAGCAAGGGCGGCCAGGTGCTGCTGCGCATTGAGGACCTGGACACCCAGCGCTGCCCCCGCGCCTACGCCGACGCTATCATCGACGATTTGGCCTGGCTGGGCCTGGCCGCCGACGGCCCCGAGCCGCCAATCTATCAGAGCGAACGCAGCGCCATCTACCAGCAGTATTTTGACGAGCTTGCCCGCCGGGGGCTGGTTTACCCCTGCTTTTGCAGCCGCAGCCAGCTCCACGCTGCCAGTGCGCCCCACCGCAGCGACGGCCAGGTCGTCTACGCCGGGACCTGCCGCGGGCTGACCCCCGCCGAAATCGCCGTGCGCACTAAGACCCGCGCCCCCGCCTGGCGCGTGCAGGTGCCCGATGAGGTCATCGCCTTTGAGGACGGCCATATGGGCCATTACGCGGAAAATCTTGCCCGCGACTGCGGCGACTTTTACCTGCGCCGGGCCGACGGTGTGTTTGCCTACCAGCTGGCCGTCGTCGTGGACGATGCCCTGATGGGCGTGGACGAGGTCGTGCGCGGCAGTGACCTCTTATCCAGCACGCCGCGCCAGCTCTGGCTTTACCGGGAGCTGGGGCTGACCGCGCCGAAATTCTACCATCTGCCGCTGCTTTTGGCACCGGACGGCCGCCGTCTCTCAAAGCGCGACGGCGACCAGAGCCTCGAAAACCTGCGCGAGAAATACACCGCCGGGGAAATCATCGGCAAGCTGGCCTTTGCCTGTAATTTGCAGCCCAAGCCCACCCCCACGACCCCGCAGGAATTAGCCCGCACCTTTGATTGGGCTAGGGTGCCAAAAAGCGACATACTTTTACCGGAAAAGCTGTTTTAATATAAGGTAGATACCTAAAGGCTTCCCCCCTTGGGGGAAGCTTTCTGCGAAGCAGACTGATGAGGGGCAGCCTTGCTGCTGTCGCCCCCTTCCCCGGGCGGCTATGGCAACCGCGCCCCTCATCCGGCCTGCGGCCACCTTCCCCCAAGGGGGAAGGCATTTACCATTTCACCAAAAGGAGACCTTCCCCATGCAACGCTATGACATCACCGGCATGAGCTGCGCGGCCTGCGCAAGCCATGTGGAAAAAGCCGTGGCGGCTGTGCCGGGGGTTGCATCCGTCGCTGTCAGCCTGCTGACCAACTCCATGCAGGTCGATTACACACCCGATGCCGACCCTGACGCAACCGCAAAACGCATCATCAAGGCGGTGGATGCCGCCGGGTACGGCGCATCCCTCGCCACCGCCGAAAGCGAGAACGCCGAGTTGGAGGACACCGAGACCCCAAAGCTGAAAAAACGCCTGATTGCCAGTCTGTGTTTTCTCGTTCCCCTCATGTATGTCTCGATGGGCCACATGATCGGCCTGCCGCTGGGCAGCGTGTTCCACGGCGGCGGTTGGCACGCCATTCTGTTTGCAGGCACCCAGCTGGCCCTGACCCTGCCCGTCTGCTGGATCAATCGTGCCTTCTTCATCTCGGGCTGGAAGGGCATCAAGACCCGCGCCCCCGGCATGGACACGCTGGTGGCCCTCGGCGCGGGCGCGTCACTGGCCTACGGCCTGTTCGCCATCGTCATGATCTGCGTCGGCCTGTACACCGGCAATGACGATTTGGTCATGCAGTACCGCCACGACCTCTATTTTGAATCAGCGGCCATGATCCTGACCCTGATCACCGTGGGCAAAACGCTGGAAGCATACAGCAAGGGCAAGACCACCGACGCGCTGAAAAGCCTGATGAAGCTGGCCCCGCAGACCGCCTGTGTGCTGCGCGGCGGCGAGCAGATCACAGTCCCGGTCAGCGAGGTCAATGTCGGCGACCTGTTCCTGGTTCGCCCCGGCGAGAGCATCCCGGTGGATGGCACAGTCGCCGAGGGCATTTCCACTGTGAACGAGGCCGCCCTGACCGGCGAGAGCATGCCGGTGGACAAGTTCCCCGGCTCGCCTGTCAGCGCCGCCACCATCAACCAGAACGGTGCCCTGGCCTGCCGTGCCGAGCGCGTCGGCCAGGACACGACGCTGTCCCAGGTCATCCGCCTGGTGCGCGACGCCGCCGCTACCAAGGCCCCGCTTGCCAAGACGGCCGATAAAGTTTCCGGCATCTTCGTTCCCACCGTCATCTGTATTGCCACCGCAACGTTCCTGATTTGGCTGCTGCTGGGCCAGACCTTCACGTTCGCGCTGGCACGCGGTATCAGCGTGCTGGTCATCAGCTGCCCCTGTGCCCTGGGCCTGGCCACCCCGGTCGCCATCATGGTGGGCAGCGGCGTCGGTGCCAAGAACGGCATTCTGTTCAAGACCGCCGCCAGCCTCGAAACCACCGGCTACACCGACGCTGTGCTGCTGGATAAGACCGGTACCGTCACCACCGGTGAGCCGAGCGTCGTCAAAATCGTTGGCACCGGCAACGTGCCCGAAAAGTTCCTGCTCAGCCTGGCCGCCGGCCTGGAACTGCGCAGCGAACACCCGCTGGCCCGCGCCATTTTGGAACGCGCCGACAAGGACAAGCTCTCCTACACCACCGTCGCCGACTTTGAGGCTGTCCCCGGCAAGGGTTTACAGGGCAAAGTTGCGGGCAAAGTCATCGCGGGCGGCAACGCGAACTTCATCCGCGAGCACTGCGAGCTGCCTGACGATCTGGCTCAGGCGGGCGACGCCATGAGTGCCGACGGCATCACGCCGCTGTATTTCTCGCTGGCCGGCAAGGCGGCGGGCGTCATCGGCGTGGCCGACGTCGTCAAGAAAACCTCGAAATCTGCCATCGACCAGATGAAGGCTCTGGGCCTGAAGGTCGTGCTGCTGACCGGCGACAATACCGCCACGGCCCGCCACATCGGCGCAACGATCGGCCTGGACGCCGACCACGTCATTGCAGGCGTTCTGCCTGCGGGCAAGGAAGCCGAAGTCCGCGCCCTGCAGGCGCAGGGCCGCGTTGCCATGGTCGGCGACGGCATCAACGATGCCCCCGCCTTGACCCGCGCCGAGACCGGCATCGCCATCGGTGCCGGTGCGGACGTGGCGCTGGACGCCGCCGACGTTGTGCTGGTGCGCAGCGATCTGGCCGACGTGCCCGCCGCGGTGCGCCTGTCCCGCGCGGTGGTGCGCAACATCCACCAGAACCTGTTCTGGGCGTTCTTCTACAACGCCATCTGCATTCCGCTGGCGGCGGGCGTGTTCACCGGCCTCGGCATCACGCTGAACCCGATGATCGCCTCGGCGGCCATGAGCCTTTCCAGCGTCTGCGTTGTCACCAACGCGCTGCGGCTCAACGCCTTTGACCCGCGCAATGCCGCCCACGACGCCCCGCCGAAGCGCAAGGCCCCGGCCCGTAAACCCATTTCTGAACCCACCACCTGCCCCACCGGCAGCTGCCCTGTACAGCCTGCCGAAATCAACGATAAAACGGAGGAAATCACCATGAACAAGACGATTCACATTGAAGGCATGATGTGCGGCCACTGCGAGGCCGCTGTGAAGAAGGCCCTGGAAGCCCTGGACGGCGTTGCCAGCGCCACGGTCAGCCACGAGCAGGGCACGGCCATCGTCGCCCTGACCCATGACGTGGCCGATGCCGAGCTGAAAGCCGCCGTTGAGGCCAAGGACTACACCGTTACCGGCATCGACGCATGAGCACCCTTCGCCGCCGCTGGCGGTTCACCGGCACGGTGCAGGGAGTGGGCTTTCGCTATTACGCCCGCGCCGCCGCACTGCACCTGGGGCTGACCGGCTGGGTCGCCAACAACTGGGACGGCAGCGTCACGCTGGAAGCCCAGGGCGACCGCGCCGCACTGGACGCGCTGGTCCCCTTGATCGAGCGCACCAACCGCTGGGCCCGCATCGAGAACATCGAGACCGCCATCCTCCCCCTCAAGGAACATGAGTACGGGTTTGAGGAACGGAGCGGGGAATAAATTTATTTATGGGCAGCGCTGCCGAATGGCAGCGCTGCCCGCTTTTTTGCTTGCACTTACCCGCTGTTACGGCTATAATAATACTATATCAATATCAAAAGGGGTTTTCGTTTTGCCCGGAACTTTATATCTTGTCGCTACGCCTATCGGCAATCTGGACGATATGCCGCCCCGCGTGGCTGCCACCTTCGGCATGGCGGACTTCATCGCCGCCGAGGATACCCGCGTGACCCTGCGATTGCTGAACCATCTGGGGCTGAAAAAGCCGATGGTCAGCTACTATGAACACGCGCTCCACCACGGCGAGGCCATTTTGCAACGCATTGAAGCGGGCGAAAACTGCGCCCTTTGCAGTGATGCCGGTATGCCCTGCATCAGCGACCCCGGCGAGCAGATCGTTCGCGAGGCCCACGAGCGCGGCATCAAGGTCGTGCCCATCCCGGCCGCGTCAGCCTGCGTCACGGCACTGGCAGCCAGCGGCCAGCCCACGGCCCGCTTTGTGTTCGAGGGATTTTTGCCTGTGCCCAAGCGCGACCGCCGCGAGCGCCTTGCCTTTTTGCAGAACGAGACCCGCACCATGATCTTCTACGAGGCCCCGCACAAGCTGCGCGGCACGCTGGACGATTTGGCCGCGGCGTTTGGCGCAGGACGCTCTGTCTCGCTCTGCCGCGAGCTGACCAAGCTGCACGAAGAGATCAAAAAAACGACCCTTGGTGAGGCCGTGGCTTACTATAAAGAAAACGACCCCCGCGGCGAGTATGTGCTGGTCCTGGCCGGTGCCGACCACGCCGCCGTTGAACAGGCCGCTGCGCCGACTTTAGAAGAAGCCGTCGCCGCTGCCCGCACCTTGCAGGCAAACGGCCTGCCCCCCGCTGCCGCCGCCAAACAGGCCGCCGCCGGGACACCGTTTAGTAAAGGTGAAATTTATAAGCAGCTTATCCAATAAAAAGCCTTCCCCCTATGGGGGAAGGTGGCCGAGCCCGCGAGGCCGGATGAGGGGCGCGTATGCCCACGCTGCGCCGTAAAAGCGCAGCCTGGCAAGCCTGCCCCTCATCAGTCTGCTTCGCAGACAGCTTCTCCCAAGGGAGAAGCCTTTTTCAACAGGAGTTTCCTATGTGTAAAATCTTAGTCGTCTCCGACGTTCATGGCCGCCTGCGCGACCTTCGTTGGCTTTTGAATAACGAGACCGCCGACGCTATGTTCTACCTCGGCGACGGTCTGTACGATCTGAACGCCGCGCTGGAGCTGCGCAAAGAGCCGGTCCCCTACCCCATCTACCGCGTGGCGGGCAACTGTGATATGAACTACAACGAACCCAGCGAGGGAATGGTTCCCTTCGGTGGGTTGCTGTTCTTCTACACCCATGGCCACCATTACGGCGTCAAGATGGGCAGCGAACGCCTGGCCGAGTGTGCCGGGGAGCGCGGCGCGGATGTCGCCCTGTTCGGCCACACCCACCGGCGCGAGCTGGTGCGCGGCGTGGGCACGGCGGCCACCGTCTTTAACCCCGGCAGCCTGCGCGACGGCGGCAGCTACGGCGTCGTTACCATCACCAACGGCGAATGCAGTTTTACCTGGAAGAGGGTGCCTGAATTTTGAACGAGAGCGTTATCTATCTGCCGGAAGTAGACAGTACCAACCTGTGGGCCAAGCATAACCTGGACAAGTTCGGCCCCATCGGCGCGGTGTACACCACCCACCAGACTGCCGGGCGCGGCCGCCTGGGCCGCGATTGGCTCGACGCGCCCCACAAGGGCCTGTATTACACGGCGGTCATCAAGACTGACCTGGTCCAGCCCGCCACCTTGCCGCTGTTTGCCAGCCTGGCCGTCTGCGACGCCCTGCGGGAGCGGTATCACATTGACTGCCAGATCAAATGGCCCAACGACCTGCTGCTGAGCGGCAAGAAGATTGTCGGCATTTTGTGCGAGGTCGGCCCCGACGGCCACAGCATTGTGGTGGGCATCGGCATCAACCTGGCCCAGCCGCAGGAGTATTTCGACGCCGCGGGCCTGCCCCACGGCACGAGCCTTGCCTTGCAGGGCGTATCGGTGGACATGGACACCGACCCTGAGTGGCTGGCACAGTACCTGACAGATTTCGGCTTTGACCGCGCACTGTACACCTACGAGAGCGAGGGCTTTGCCCCCTACCGTGAGCGCTACAAGGCCTGCTGCGTCAACCTGGGCCGCCGCGTCACCTACGACGGCGGCGCAGGCATCGCCACCGATGTGGACGCCGACGGCCGTCTCATCGTCCACGACGAATCCGGCGACACCCGCGTATTTACCGGCGAAGTCAGCGTAAAGGGCATTTACGGGGCGGTGTGACACTGGCACCACACCGTAGGGGCCGGGCATGCGCGGCCCCTACATCTCTACAAATAAAAAGCGATGGAACATTTCCTGTTCCATCGCCTTTTTTATTATAAATTCTTAATTCATCTTCAAATATTTCCGCACCGGCAGGGAAACCGCCCCGGCCACGACGCAGCAGATAGCCCACTCAAAAATTGCCTGCACGCCCACAAGCAGCACAATGAACATAAACGCATTGGCTGCGCCCAGCGTATTCGCCAGGTTCTGCACGTACTCGCAGTTATAAAAAATCAGCACCAAAAAGCCCATGAAGAACACGGTGTTCAGCACCGGCGCGGCCAGGCCGCCCAGGAAACAGCAGAGCTTCTCGTTCTTCGGCATCGCTTTGCGCAGGGCGGCAAAAATCAGGCCGGCGCACAGGCCCACCAGCACGCGGGCCACAAAGCAGACCACAAAGGTGCCGAACGGGCTGACCTGGAACAGGGCAGCGCCCATGGCGCTCTTGCCCTCGACCGCCTGGATAAAGCTGGTCGCGCCGAACACGCCGCCCAGGATGGCGCCCGCCGTGGGGCCCATCGTCATGGCGCCGATTGCCACCGGCACCGTCAGCAGCGAGGCCGACAGCGGGCCAATCTGCAGATAGCCCAGCGGCGTATAGTTCAGCACAAGCAGAATGGCCACCAGCAGTGCAAGCTGGGTCAGCCAACGGATGTTGGTACGGTTTTTCATATTCAATTTTCCTCCTGCTGCCGTCTCCTACAATTCGGGAGTACAGCGCAAATGTACGGCCCGTCCCGGGCCGCCGACATTCAGTATACCGCAAACAGAAGGAAAAGGCAAGCGCTTTTTGGCCCCCCTCGGGGGGAAGGCTTATTACAACTTCCCCTCAATCAGCAAATCCCGCACTTCCAGCAGGTCCTCACATTTGCGGTCATACAGTTGCGTGATCTCCTCGGTCGGCTGCATCATGTCCGGCACCATCACGGTCACGCAGCCCGCCGCACGGCCCGCACGCACACCGTTGAAGCTGTCCTCCAGCACCAGGCAGTCCTTCGGGTCGAGGTGCAGCTTTTCCGCTGCCAGCAAAAACGTGTCGGGCGCGGGCTTGCTGTGCTTGACCTCCGTGCCGGAGACAACGTCGTGGAAATACCGCGCCGTGCCGGTGTTCTGCAAATTCATCTCGATCATCGTGCGCGGGCTGGAGCTTGCCACGATGCGCGGCATCCCCCTATCATCCAGCGCGGTCAGCAGCTCTTTCAGACCCTTTTTGCAGGGCACGCCCTGGGCGAACCGTTCGTCGGCCATCTGCCAGACCTTGTCCAGCAGCCGCTGCGGGTCGCCGGGGATGTATTTTGCCACCTGGCTGCGCAGGTTATCCCCCGCCAGCCCGCGGCAGCTGGCGCTGAACGCCGCCAGATTCTCCGGCAGCGGCAGCCCCAGCGCCTTGCAGGCAGGTTCCCACATTTTATCCCACAGCCGCTCCGTGTCAAACATCAGGCCGTCCATATCAAAAATAACGCCTTTAACCATCGGTGTCTCCTCTGTGTATGTCATAATTGTACCTTTTGTAACACACTTTGACCGCCATTGCAAGAATAAGGCTTCCCCCTAGGGGGAAGCTGACTGCGAAGCAGTCTGATGAGGGGCAGCCTTGCCTTACTGCACCCTTACTGGGTCATATCGGCAAACGCGCCCCTCATCCGGCCTTCGGCCACCTTCCCCCAAGGGGGAAGGCGAAATCACTTTTCCAAATACGTCCGCAATTCTTCCAGCTTTTCCCGCCCCTCGCGGTGGCCGCGGTTGTAGAGGTCCAGCAGCTTGTTTTCGTCGCCCTCAAAGCGGCCGATGGTGATGGGGTCATTGGGACGGATGCAGTGTACGCGGCCGCTCTCTTCCAACTCGTCCAGCTGATCCATCAGGGTATTATAGCGCATCTCCTGGGTCAGCATATCGGCCAAGAACAGCGGTTTATCGCCGTAAAAATCGTCGTACAGCTCCACCATCCGCTGGCTGGGCATCGTCTTACGGAACCCCTTCTGCCGCGTGGTGATGACGACGATTTTCTCAAAGCCCTGGTTCAGCGCCCAGTTCAGCGCGATGGGGCAGGAGCAGCCGCCGTCCAGGTAGGGCTGGCCGTCCAGCATGACCGGCGTGGACGCCAGCGGCAGGCTGGCCGACGCGCGCACGGCCTCATTGAAGTCAAAATCGGTCTTGCCTTTCTCAAAATAAGCGGGCTTGCCGGTCGCTACATTCGTGGCCACCGCAATCATCCGCATACCACCGTTCCGGAACATCTCCTCGTCGAACGGCACTTCTTTTTTGACGTCGTGCAGCATAAATTGCAGGCCAAACACGCTGCCGCCGCGCAGCGCCGCCTTGGGGCCAAAGTAGCGCGGGTCGTGGCGGTAGCGCAGGTTGATACTGGCCGACCGCCCCGGCTGGCGGGAGACATAGTTCATTGCGTTCAGCGAACCGGCGGACACGCCCGCCACCGCCGGGAAATACAGGTCGTTCTCCATGAAGGTATCCAGCACGCCCGCGGTGTACAAACCGCGCAGCGAACCACCCTCCAACAGCAGGATGGAGTTGCCCGGAATCGTGATTTTGCTCATAAAACTCACCTCATATTCAGCATTTTACCCGATTGACAAGGGTTGTGCAAGCAAAATAGCGCGGTTGTTTTACACTTCGGCCAAATTGTGCTAAAATAGAAAAAACTGCCCCGAGAGGATGATTTTTATGCTGACCCTTCGCGGTCTGACTTTCGACGCCGCCGCACCGCGTATCATTGTGCCGCTGTTTGCCCGCAGCCTGGGTGCCCTGCGCCCGCTGGCCGCGGCCGCCGACGCAGACCCCGCCGCTGAGGTGGTGGAGCTGCGCCTGGACCCCCTGCCCGAGGTCGATTTTTCCGCCGCGCTGGCGCTGGTGCGCAGCCTGACGGACAAGCCGCTGATCGTGACGATCCGCACGAAAGCCGAGGGCGGGGAGCTGGCCCTGATGCCCGACACCTACGCCGCCCACTGCCGCGCACTGCTGGCCCAGGGCGGCGTGGACGCACTGGACATTGAGTGGAAGGCCTGCGGCCCCCACCGCGACGCCCTGCGCAACGCCGCCCGCGCGGCGGGTGCGGCGGCACTTTACAGCGAGCACCATTTTGACGGCACGCCCGCCACCGACGCCATGGCCGACACGCTGGTGGGTATGGCCGACGCCGGGGCCGACATTGCCAAGCTGGCCGTGATGCCCCACACCGCCGCCGACGCTGCCCGCCTGCTGGAAGCCACAGCCCGCGCCCACGCGGCCCGCCCGGGCGTGCCGCTCATCACGATGAGCATGGGCGCGATCGGGGCTGTCACACGGTTTTGCGGCGGGGCCTTTGGCAGCGCCGCCACCTTCGGCGTGACCTCTGGTACCACCGCCAGCGCCCCCGGCCAGCCCTCGGCGGAGGTTTTGAAAGAAAAACTATTTGTCTCCGGCCAATGATTTGCAGGGGCGGCCTATATGCCGCCCGCAGCTTTCCCGCAAATAGCTGTCCATCGTACACGCGCGGGCTCTATACAAAACAAAAAGCGCGTTCTCTCTTTGCCTGAGAGAACGCGCTGTATTTGTGCTAATGTAGCTTACTCAGCCTGGATAGCACCGGTGGGGCAAACGCCCTCGCAAGCGCCGCAGTCAACGCAGGAAGCTGCATCGACAACAGCCTTGTCCTCCATGGTGATTGCGCCAACGGGGCAGGTGTCAACACATGCACCGCAAGCAACGCACTCGCTGGAAACGGTATGAGCCATCGTGAACTCCTTATCTCCGTGCTGAATCTATATTTTGTACCGTCCCGGCCCTGCACGGCTGCTCCCCGGGGCAGCACACAGTCGGTTTGCTCTGCCTACTGCGTTGTACTTAGTGTACCACATTGTTTGGATTTTGGCAAGTGCCATATCTTGAAATTTTTCGACGGTAAGCCGCAACTAACCGCACTTATAGTCCATTATTCGTCCTCTTTATCCGGGGCCTGCGGGGCGCGTTTGCCGCCCCGGATGTAGGCGCATTCGTCCCTCTTATAGATGCGCGGAGCTAAAATTTCAACATTGGAACGCACTTTCAGCGTGCCCGCCACAACGTTCGTCTCGATGACAGTGCCCTCGCCGTCCGGCGTGCGGACGATGCTGCCCACCTGCGGCGTAATCGAATTGAGATATTCGTAACTCTTTTGTTCATAAGCCAAACAGCACATCAGGCGCCCGCATGACCCGCTGATTTTTGCGGGGTTCAGGCTCAGGCCCTGCTCCTTGGCCATCTTGATGGACACCGGCTGGAAGTTCTTGAGGAAACGGCTGCAGCAGAACGGCTGGCCGCACAGCCCCAAACCGCCCAGCATTTTGCTCTCGTCGCGCACGCCGATCTGGCGCAGCTCGATACGGGTGTGGAACTGCGCGGCCAGATCCTTGACCAATTCGCGGAAGTCCACGCGGTTGTCGGCGGTGAAATAGAACACCAGTTTGCTGCGATCCAGCGTATATTCTGCGTCCACCAGCTTCATTTTCAGGCCGTGGGCGGCGATGCGCTGCTCGCAGATGGTGTAGGCCTGCTGCACGTCGGCGCGGTTCTGGCGCATGCGGCGGATGTCCACCGCATCGGCCACGCGGATGACCGGCTTGACCTCGCGGGAGAAGCCCGGCACCTCGTGGGAGGCGCGCACGACCTCGCCGCACTCGGTGCCGCGGGCCGTGGTAACGATGACGTAGTCGCCCTCCTTGATCTCGAAATCGCAGGGATCAAAATAATAGGAGCGGCCGTTTTCCTTGAATTTTACAGAAATTACTTTCATGGGAAGTTCCTTTATCTATTTGTAAGGCAAAAATGCCGTTGGTACATGGTTTTACCGGGCAGCCTCAGCGGCAAATACCGCCACCGCCAGACGCAGGTTGCCGTTGCCTGTTACGGTTTTGCGCGTTGCAGCGCTGACTTGTAAGATCCGCGCGGCGCGGTCCGGCGTCAGGCCGCCGCACTGCTCAGCCCCATAGGCGGGGCGGCGCAGCACCGCACTGCACAGCTGATCCAGCTGCCACAGCAGGGCCAGAAAGCTCTCGCGGTCACGCTCGTACTTGGTCCCCAGCACCAGGGTGCGGTAGGTGTCGTTCTGGGCCGCGTAGCTGCACAGCTCCTTGGCAAGGCCCAGGGCGGCTTTGAACGTATCGTTGCGGAAGGCCTGCAGTGCCGTGCCGATGTGCCCCTCGTACAAAAAAGCCAGCTCCTGGGCCAGCCGGGCGGGCAGGCCCTCCGCCACCCCGCCGTCGGGGAGGGCGGCCCAGTCCGCCTCGTCCATCATGCGCAGACGGGCCAGCAC
>OLVR01001723.1_pt1 | contig 19449 bp, 16 predicted proteins | sample 1673261 | NCBI WGS metagenome assembly OLVR01 (sample SAMEA3178938, study PRJEB25190) | human gut metagenome | biome: human gut; feature: human-associated habitat; material: faeces | place: Austria | collected 2013 | reverse complement strand
GCAATCTGGACACCAAGACCCGCTGCATCGAGCTTTCCACCCTGCAGCGCTGCGCAGGCCATCTGACCAGCCGCACCGACATCACCGAAGCCTATCAGGTGGGCGGTGCTGCCGCCAAGGCTGCCTTTGAGGGCGTTACCGGCCAGATGGTGGCCCTGAAGCGCATCTCCAACAGCCCGTACCAGTGCACCACTGAGCTGCACCCCATCAGCGAGGTGGCAAACCTGGAAAAGAAGGTGCCGCTGAGCTGGATGAACGCCAACCACACCCAGATGACCGATGAGTTCCTGGCTTATGCCCGCCCGCTGATCCAGGCCGAGCTGACCCCGCTGTACATTGCCGGTCTGCCCCACCACATCTACATGAAGAATCAGAATCAGAAGTGATCTCTCCTGCATTGATTTTTCTCAAGGCATGATGAAAGCCCGTCCGAGTTTTACGCCCGGACGGGCTTTTTGCATTTCGGTATTTTCCGCTTTAGAACATCAGACCGCTGCGCCGACTTTGGGTGCGCCGCCTGCGATCTCCTCTGCCGTCAGAGGCTTTGCCTCCACCGGGGCATTCAGGCGCTCTTTGGCCACTGCCAGCATCAGCTTGATGCGGTTTTCCTGATTGACCTTGGTGGCACTGGGGTCGTAATCGATGGGGGTGATGTTGGCACTGGGGTACAGGGCGCGGATCTTGTTCACCATGCCCTTGCCCACGATGTGGTTGGGCAGGCAGCCGAAGGGCTGGGCACACACGATGTTGCCGTAGCCGCCCTGCACCAGCTCGATCATCTCGGCAGTCAGCAGCCAGCCCTCGCCCATCTTGGCACCCAGCGAAATGATGCCCTTGGGCTTTTCCACCAGCTCCTTGAAGGGGCCGGGGGCGTAGAAGCCGGCATCGGCCTCAGCCTTGAGCATGGCGCGCTCGATGCTGTCCAGCCAGTTCAGGAACTGGTCAATGCCGATCTTCACCGCCAGTTTGCCGCCGTACAGGACGTGGTCCTCGCCCATGTTAAAGGCGCAGTACTGCACAAAGCCCATCAGGCCCGGGAAGTTCACCTCGCAGTCCTGACTTTCCAGGAACTTCTGCAGGTCGTTGTTGCCCAGCGGGCTGTACTTGACGTAAATTTCGCCAACCACGCCCACCTTGACCTTGGGCACCCGGGTAACGGGGATGGCAGCAAAGTCCTTTGCGATGAGGGGGAAGGTGTGCTTCATCTCCTTGGAGGTGTAGCCCTTGCCTGCCAGCAGCACGCGGCCCAAGCGTTCCACCCACAGGTCTACCATCTTATCGGCAGCCCCCTTCTCGTTCTCGTAAGGTGCCACCTGATTGCGCAAAGCGCACAGCATATCGCCGTAGAAGATGCAGGCCAGCGCACGGCGGGCCAGCGGCAGGGTCATCTGGAAGCCGCTGTCCTTTTCCAGACCCGAGAAGTTCAGGCTGGCCACCGGGATCTGCGGATAGCCCGCCTTGACCAGTGCCTTGCGCAGCAGATGAATGTAGTTGGAAGCACGGCAGCCACCGCCGGTCTGGGTGATGAGCAGCGCAGTATGCTCCAGATCGTACTTGCCGCTGTTCAGCGCGTCCAGAAACTGACCGATGACCAGCAGAGCCGGGTAGCAGGTGTCGTTGTGGACGTATTTCAGGCCCAGCTGTGCCACGGCACTGCCGCAGTTGCCCAGAATTTCGCACTTGTAGCCGTCGTAACGCAGGGCGTACTCCAGCAGGCGGAACTGGGTAATGGCCATGTTGGGGATGAGGATGGTGTGGGTCTTCTTCATCTCCGGAGTAAATTTGGGATAATTGTATTCCATAGGTTCCTCCTATGTTGCTTTTTTAAAAAGCCTTTTGCGCTCTCTCTATTTTATTCTGCCTTTTCTGCGGCTACCTCGTCCCGCTCATCCAGAGCGGCAAACAGGCTGCGCAGACGGATGTTCACGGCACCCAGATTGGTGATCTCGTCGATCTTGAGCTGGGTGTAGAGCTTGCCGCCCTCCTGCAGAATTTCGCGGGTCTCGTCGGTAGTGATGGCATCCACGCCGCAGCCAAAGGACACCAGCTGCACCAGATCCATATCCTTCTGGGTGGTGCAGTACTTGGCGGCGGCATACAGGCGGCTGTGGTAGGTCCACTGGTTCAGTACACTGGTGGGGAACTTCTGCACCCGGTTGGAGATGCTGTCCTCGGTAACAACGGCAGCACCGTGGCGGGTGATGAGGCGGTCGATGCCGTGGTTCACCTCGGGGTCCACATGGTAGGGGCGGCCTGCCAGCACGATGATGCGCTTGCCCTGACGGCGGGCTTCATCGATGATCTCGCTGCCCTTCACGCGGATCTTTGCCATGTGGGACTCGTATTCCGCATAGGCGGCATCCGCTGCGGCCTGCACCTCTTTTTCAGAGATGCCGCCAAAGTACTTGGGCAGGATGTTCTTTGCCATCTTGTGCACAAAGTCCTTAGGGCGGTGGATGCCCACATAGTCATAGATGAACTTGGTGCCCTCCAGCTCCGGGCAGTTGCCTGCCAGAACCTCGGGGTAGTAGGCCACCACCGGGCAGTTATAGTGGTTGTCGCCCAGTCCCTCGTCCACATTGTAGGTCAGGCAGGGGTAGAAAATAGCGTCCAGCTGCATCTGGCTCAGGGCCTTGATGTGGCCGTGGCTCAGCTTTGCCGGGAAGCAGGCGGTATCGCTGGGGATGGTAGCCTGACCGGCGAGGTACAGGCCGCGGCTGGACACCGGGCTGGTGTGCACCGCAAAGCCAAGCTTTGTCCAGAAGGCCCACCAGAAGGGCAGCAGCTCGTAGAAGCCCAGACACAGCGGGATGCCGATGGAGCCGCGCTTGCCGGCCACCGGCTTGTACTCGGCCAGAAGCTGCTGCTTGTAGGCGTAGAGGTTCAGGCTGTCGTCGGCGCTCTTGCCGGTCACGGGCTTATCGCAGCGGTTGCCGGAGATGTACTTGCGGCCATCCGCAAAGGTGTTGACGGTAAGCTGGCAGTGGTTGCCGCAGCCGCCGCACTTGACGCTGACCACCTTCTGTGCAAAGGCTTCCAGCTCCTGCTCGTTCATCATGGCAGAAGCAGTCTTGTGGGCCTTCTGGCTCTGGCGCAGGCCGAACAGAGCCGCACCGTAAGCGCCCATCAAGCCGGCAATGTCCGGGCGGATGACCTCCACGCCCATCTCCTTTTCAAAGGCGCGCAGCACGGCTTCATTATAAAAGGTACCGCCCTGCACCACGATCTTGCGGCCCAGCTCTTCCGGGCTGGAAGCGCGGATGACCTTGTACAGTGCGTTCTTGACCACGCTGATGGACAGGCCTGCCGAGATGTTCTCGATGCTTGCGCCGTCCTTCTGGGCCTGCTTGACCGAGCTGTTCATGAACACGGTGCAGCGGCTGCCCAAATCCACCGGGCGGTCTGCAAACAGGCCAAGGCTGGCAAATTTCTTCACATCGTAGCCCAGTGCCTGTGCAAAGGTCTGCAAAAAGCTGCCACAGCCGGAGGAGCAGGCTTCATTCAGGAAGATGTTGCTGATGGCTCCATCCTCGATCTTGAAGCACTTCATGTCCTGCCCGCCGATGTCGATGATGAAATCCACATCCGGCATAAAGTATTTTGCAGCGGTAAAGTGCGCCACCGTTTCCACCAGACCGTAATCGCAGCGGAATGCGTTCTTCACCAGCTCTTCGCCGTAGCCGGTGGTGGTCACGCTGGCCACCTGCAGGCCCGGGTGCTCCTTGTAAATTTTCAGCAGCTGTTCCCGGATGAGGGGCAGCGGGTTGCCGAGGTTCGGTTGATAGTTGGTGTAAAGGATCTGGCTCTTCTCGTCCACCACCACCAGCTTGACGGTGGTGGAGCCGGAGTCGATGCCGATATGCACCGGGCCGCACTGGGCGCTGAACGGCACACGCGGCACACTGTGGGACATGTGGCGGGCGTGGAACGCCTCATACTCCTCCTTGCTGGCGAACAGCGGCGGCTCGCTGGCGTAGGTGGCAGTGGCAGCATACTGGTCCAGCGCATCGGCCACCTCAGACAGAACGAAAGCCTTGTCGGCATAGAGGGCAGCGCCCAGTGCCACATACAGCAGGCTGTTCTCCGGGCAGGTGCCGGTCACGTTCAGCGCTTCGTCAAAGCTTTTGCGCAGCACGCTGCTGAAGGTGAGCGGGCCGCCCAGATACAGGATATTGCCCTTGATGGGACGGCCCTGTGCAAGGCCTGCAATGGTCTGGTTGACCACGGCCTTATAAATGCTGGCAGCAATGTCCTCGGTGCGGGCACCCTGATTGATCAGGGGCTGCACGTCGCTCTTGGCAAACACGCCGCAGCGGGACGCAATGGTGTAGGTGCGCTGTGCGTTCTCTGCTGCCTTGTTCATCTCGTCGGCACCCATTTTCAGCAGGGTGGCCATCTGGTCGATAAAGGCACCGGTGCCGCCGGCACAGCTGCCGTTCATGCGCACCTCGGTACCGTTGGTCAGAAACAGGATCTTGGCATCCTCACCGCCCAGTTCGATCACGCAGTCGGTGGCAGGCACAAAGCGCTTGACCGCTACGCGGGTGGAGAATACCTCCTGCACAAAGGGCACGCCGCAGCTGTCGGCCAGACCCATGCCCGCCGAACCGGAAATGCTCAGCAGCGCCTTCTGACCGTGCAACTGCTCAGCATCGATGCGGCGCAGCAGCTCCTGCGCCTTTTCCAGAATATGGCTGTAATGCCGTTCGTATGTAGAATACAGCAGCGCATCATGTTCATCCAGCACCACACACTTGATGGTGGTACTGCCGATGTCAAGACCTACTCTCACGTTGTTTTTCCTCCTAAGGACAAATGCCGGAGGCAAAGCCCCCGGTGGACGGCAAAATCAATTTCTTTGCCAAAAATTAGTTTGTTAACGAATCATTTTGTCAATTCGCATACAAATATATTATAATCCAATTTTGCAGCACAATCAATCAGCGTCCCTTATTTTACACAGAAAAAATAGTATTTTCCGCTCAAAAAGTTAAACATTTTGTGAACTTGTCGCTTTTTATGCGGCTGCACCGGTGTCTCGGCAAAGTTTTTTAACCTTTGCCAACAAAAAAGGACTGCCGCACAGGAGCATCTCCCCCCGCAGCAGTCCTTATTCATTATTATAATGCAATCATGCAGCATGCATCACAGCTCGTCCGGGTCGCCGCGCTCCGGCATGGTACGCAGCTCCCGCACCAGCATATTGCGCAGCTGGTACTGATGCTGCTGTGCCTGTGCCGTATCGCCGCCCGTATGCAGCTCTACCGTCGGCTCCATTATGCGGTCGGTGCACAGCGGAATGGTCACCACTGCCTGTGTGCCCTTTTCCGGTGCGCGCTCCACCCGCAGGCCCCAGCCCATACGGCGGCAGCACTCGCGGCAGAGCAGCAGGCCCAGCTTTGCGCCGCCCAGAAAGCAGCGCCGGTTCTCCAGCCATGCATCCTCGCCTGCTTCCGGCAGGCCGCAGCCATTATCCATCACCGTCAACTGCCAGAAGCTTTCGCTGCGGCGCAGCATCAGCCGCACTTTGCCGCCCGCACTGCAGGCCCGCAAGGCATTCGAGAGCAGATGCAGGCACAGCAGTTCTGCATCATTGCGGTCCGCCATGACCCGGCAGGCTGTCCAGCCGCCATAGTCCAGCGTCAGTTCCACCCCAAGCTGTGCCTGCACCATATCGGCCTGTGCGGCGACCTGCTGCAGCAGCTGGCACAGGTCCAGCGGATAGAGCCGCGGGTCTTCCTCGGTGCGCAGAAAATCCAGCAGCGACATCACTTCGTTCACAGTGCGGTCCAGCCTTGCCGACGCAGCGCTGATATCGTTCACCGCCTGCCGGGTCTGCTGGTCGGCACCCACATGCGCAAGGTGCTGGTCCAGATATTCGCAATTGCGTCCGATCAGGCCCAGTGCATGGAAGCATGCCTGTTCCACATCCTTCTGCGGGATCGCCTGCGCGGTCAGTGCACCCGCCTCGTTCTGCCGCATCTGCTCCATACCCTTGCGCCTCCTGTGTTTTATGCTCAGTCGTCCTTCTGACGCTGAAGATAATTCTTGACAGTGTAGATCAGTTTACCAGTGGTAGGTTTCTCGTCCGCAAATCCGCTTTCCTCCTTGAAGCGCAGCCACTTGACCGATGGCTTTGCTTCCAGCTGGTCGATCATACGCCGGATGCCGCTGTCCACAGCAGAGACCGACACATCGTACTGCTCGCTCACCGCCTGCAGGATCTCCTTGCGGATGGCCAGCTTCTGGCTGGTGCCGTACACCACGCCCACCGCACAGGAAAGATAGTTGCAGTTCACGTCCGGCAGCTGGATGCCCCAGCCCTCATACAGTTCCTGACACTTGCGTTCCATGCGCTGGCTCTGCCGTCCCGGCAGGCGGTACAGCTCCCACAGCAGGTTCTTCAGTTCGGCATGGCCCACATAGCAGAATCCATCGCCCGATTCCAGACAAATGGCACTCGTATTCTGCCGCCTGCCCTCATCAAACAGAACAACATTCGGTTTGGGATCCATGCTGCGGATATTCATTAAAAACTCCAGCCCGCTCATATCTTCCAGCTGGCTGCAGAGGATCACAACATCAAACTGACGGCCCTGACGCAACTGTTCCAGCAGACGGCCGCCGTTCTGGAAGCAGGTGCACTCCAACGCAGGGCTTTGCTCCTGCAGGTAGTTCTTTTCCACCCGCAGCTCCTTGCGGTCGTAGCTTCCAAGGGCGATCTGCAGCGTTTTTGCTGTGTGCTCACTCTCCACGCAACGCGCCGCCTTTCTGCCTGAGCTGTTCTGTATCGGTCAGTTCTTCTACCACATCCTGCCAGATCTCCGGCTGGACGCCATTCTCACACAGATAGCGCAGGATCCGGTAGCAGAACTCTGGTGCAGCTGCAATGTAGCAGCTTTGCATGTACTGCCGGTTCCCGGTACGGCAAAGCGTCAGGCAGCAGCCGTTTTCGTTGCCTGTATCCATTGAGTATACCAGCGTATATGCTTTCTGCAACCCGTCGATTGCCGAAAACTGACGGATCATAGGTGAAAATGTACGTTCCATAATTTTTCCTCCCTTGCTACAAGGTCCTGCGACGTTTTCAAGGCATTCCTTGTTTTTCTTATCTTATTTTAAAGAGCAGAGAGGGCTGGTTCAATCCTGAAAAAGCGTCTAAAAACATCAAAATCACATTCGTTGCATTTTTTTGTCGCGTTTTTCTGCGCCGCGACACATTTTATTTTGTGCTTGCGGTTCATCGCAGATTTTTTGCGTCGTATTGGCAGTGTAATTCTGCTTTTGCGATGCTTTTCTGTTTTATCAGGATCTTCCGCTATTAAAATAGCACGACGGCGACGCAAATTCAACCTCCACGTCAATTTTTCCTTTATTTTCCTGTTTTTCTGCCTCAAAAGCCAAAAATACCGGTCCGGTCAAAATTTATGTTGAAATATACACAGTTTTTTCATATTGTTTCGGTAAAATAGAAGTGTATAACGCCTTGCTGCGGGTCCTGTATCCGGGCAGTTTATTATAATGTACAGCGGCAGCGTTCCTGCGAGGATGCGCCGGAAAGGCTCACACATGCTCCAACTCAACCACATCAAGAAAGAATACAAAACCGGCGATCTGGTGCAGAAAGCACTGGATGATGTCAGCCTGAACCTGCGGGACAACGAATTCGTCGCCATTCTCGGCCCCAGCGGTTCCGGTAAGACCACCCTGCTGAACGTCATTGGCGGTCTGGACCGCTACGACAGCGGTGATCTGATCATCAACGGCATCTCCACCAAGAAATATACCGACCGCGACTGGGACTCTTACCGCAACCACACCATTGGCTTTGTGTTCCAGAGCTATAACCTCATCCCGCACCAGACAGTGCTTTCCAATGTGGAGCTGGCGCTGACCATCTCCGGCATTTCCGGTGCCGAGCGCCGCAGCCGGGCCACCAAGGCGCTGGAGCAGGTAGGTCTGGGCGACCAGCTGCACAAGCACCCCAGCGAAATGTCCGGCGGCCAGATGCAGCGTGTGGCCATTGCCCGCGCACTGGTCAACAACCCCGACATCCTGCTGGCCGACGAGCCGACCGGCGCACTGGACAGCGACACCAGCATTCAGGTGATGGAGCTGCTGAAGGAGGTGGCCAAAGACCGCCTTGTGGTCATGGTCACCCATAACCCGGAGCTTGCAGAGCAGTATGCTACCCGCATCGTCCGCCTGCGGGACGGCGTGATCCAATCGGACACCGCACCGTTTGCGCCGGATGATTCCGCTCAGGTGCCGCCGGTGCACAAAAATCTGGGCCATTCTTCCATGTCGCCGCTCACCGCTCTCGCGCTGAGCTTCAACAATCTGCTCACCAAAAAGACCCGCACCCTGCTCACCGCATTTGCGGGTTCCATCGGCATCATCGGCATTGCGCTCATTCTTTCGCTCTCGGCCGGTGTGAGCAATTATATCCAGGAGATGGAACGCTCCACCCTTTCGGAATATCCGCTGCAGATCTCGACCACCGGCGTAGACCTTGCCGCCCTGCTGGACCCAGGAAGCTACACCAGCGCCGTTGCCAACAACACCAATGTGGGTGCCGCCAGCGCTTCTTCCACCCCGGAGGGCATGGTCACAGTGCGCGAACTGCTGAGCCAGCTGACCGAGGATAATTCCTCCGTCAATGACCTTGCCTCCCTGAAAAAATATCTGGACAGCGACGAATGCACCATCTCGGAGGATGCTGCTTCCATCGAGTATTCCTACGGCATCGCACCGCTGATCTACCGCCAGAACAAGGACGGCACCGTGCGCCAGATCTTCCCGGACAGCAGCCTTTCTGCGCTGAACAACACCACCTCTGCCGCCGGCATCGTCTCTTCCATGACCAATCAGAGCGTGTTTACCGAGATGGCCGAAGAGCCTTCGCTGTACGAAGATCAGTACGATGTCAAGGCAGGCCGCTGGCCGGAAAGCTACAACGAGGCCGTTCTTGTGCTGAATTCGGATGGCAGCATCAGCGATTACGCTCTTTATATTCTGGGCATTGAGGACGACAGCGTGATGATGCGTTTTCTGCAGGAGTACGCAAAAAACAAGAACACACAGGCTCCCACCGGCTACGGCACCTACCCCTACGATACCTTTGTGGGCCTGAAATATAAGATCGTTACCAGCTCGGACTATTACGTTTATGACGAAGAACGCCAGATCTGGCGCAACCGCTCCGACGATGAAGCGTATGTGGAGCAGCTTGTGGAAAACAGTCCGGATCTGACCATCGTGGGCGTGGTGCAGCCCCGCGCAGATGCCAGCTCCACCATTCTGCCCATAGGCGTTGCCTATACCCATGCACTCACCTACTACGCCATCGACCATGCAGCCGAAAGTGAAGTGGTAAAGCAGCAGCTTGCCGACCCGGAAGTGAACGTGCTGACCGGCGAGCGCTTTGATGCCGACCAGCGCGAAACCGATCTTGACATTTCTTCCCTGTTCTCGGTGGATACCGATATGCTGAAGGATGCCTTCCAGTTCGATGCAAGCAAGCTGCAGTTCGACCTGAGCGGTGCATTTGATCTGCAGGATGGCAGCTTTGACTTTTCCTCCATCCTTGATCCGTCCGCATTCCAGCTGGATCTGAGCCAGCTGGACCTGAGCGACATCGACATGAGCGATGTGGAGCTTCCGGACATGGACGCGCTGGATCTGAGCCAGTTGTTTGCCGATATGGACCTGTCCGTCTCGGAGGATGCGCTGCAGAGCCTGATGAAGAAGATCATGAATGGCTATAAGCGCTATATCATCGGCAACGGCATCTTGAATCTGGATAAGATTGGTTTCTCTTCCTATATGGAGAGCGACCAGTTCAAACAGCTTCTGTCCGAATCCATGGGCGACCTGCTGGACACCACCGGCCTGCAGGAGCAGTTCACCGCTTCGCTTCAGCAGAACCTGCAGGGCATCATGACGAGCTATCTGCAAAGCTACTCGGAACAGCTGAGCCAGAAGCTGGGCGAAGCTCTGCAGACCAAACTCACCGCTGCCATTCAGACCCAGATGAGCACCGTGATGCAGCAGCTGATGACCCATCTGACCACTCAATTCAGCCAGCAGATCCAGTCCGCCATCCAGAACAACATCGCTCAGCTCAGCAGTCAGGTGGAAGATGCCCTGAAGATCGACCCCACTGTGTTCCAGAGTGCCGTGCAGGTGAACATGAGCACCGACGACCTTGTGGATCTGGTCAAGATGAACCTGCAGTCCAGCACCACCTCCTACAGCAGTGTTCTTGGTGCACTGGGCTATTCGGATTATGCCAAGCCCGGCAGCATCTGGATCTACCCCAAGAGCTTTGAGGCCAAGAACCGTATCGTGGACAGCCTGAACGCCTACAACGCCGCCATGCGTGCGCAGGGCGAAGAGGACAAGGTGATCGTATTCTCGGATACGGTCGGCACCCTGATGAGCGCCGTGACCAAGATCGTGGATATGGTCAGCAATGTGCTGGTGGCCTTTGTTGCCATCTCGCTGGCGGTTTCTTCCATCATGATCGGTGTCATCACCTATATCAGCGTGCTGGAACGCCGCAAGGAGATCGGTATTCTGCGTGCCATCGGTGCATCCAAGCACAATGTCTCCGAGGTGTTCAATGCCGAGACCTTCATTATCGGAATGTGCTCCGGCGTGATCGGCGTGGGCCTGTGCCTGCTGCTGCTGATCCCTGGCAACATGCTCATCCACTCCATTGCAGGAACCACCAGCGTCACCGCTGTGCTGCCGCCCAAGGCTGCACTGGTCCTGATCGTTCTGGCTACCCTGCTCACGATCCTTGGCGGTCTGATTCCCGCCCGCAGCGCAGCCAAGTGCAACCCCGTCACCGCCCTGCGTTCTGAGTAATTTCCTTTCTCGACAAGCAAAAGGAGTCGCTGCATCACGCAGCGGCTCCTTTTTTGATGTCCGGTGATTTATCTCAATTTCTCGTGTAATTCCTCATGCAGTTCCTCGCGCTCTTCCTTCAGTTCCTGCTTGAGAGTCCGGTCGATTTCCCGTGTCTCCTGCCGGATCTCAGCCAGATCCTTTTCGATCGCAGGGTTTTCTTCGATTTCTTCCCGGATGAACATGAGCGCAAAGCTTACCAGCAGCAGCCCGCAGGAGATCCAGATGGTCTCTCCTGCCAGCCGCGCTGCGCCCACGCTTCCAATACCGGCACCCACCGCGAACAACAGAATGATGCCAAAATAACGCATCATCCGGTCCTTAACTTTCGGTTCATGGGTCTTGCTCCAGATGCAGAATGCTTCCACACCGCTGCGCAGGTCACCAATGCACATGGTGCTGGCAAATGCATAGCCGTTCACCTTGCGGAACGCCTGCACCTGCATTGCGCAGGAGAAGGAAACGATGGCGTTTGCCAGCAGGTTTTGCTCCTGTGGCAGAAAGCCAACAATGAACAGCAGAAGCACTTCGCCCAGCACCACCAGCTGCCGCCAGTGAAGCCGCTGCATGTTGCAAAAGCTCTCCCGCATCTTTTCTGCCACCAGTACGCCCAGCGCAAAAGCACACAGAGGAACCAGATAGTGCAGCACCCGATCCCACTGACCATCCATGATGTTGGAACTCAGCAGCACGATGTTGCCGGTCTGTGCATTTGCAAACACCTTACCGCGGAACAGATACGTATAGGCATCCTGCAGCCCACCCGAAAGCGAAAGGAACACCGCCGTCAGGAAGGACTCTGACATCTGCCCATGATGTTTTGTTTTCATATTACCTTTTCCCCTCTTTTCGTACCCTATTATAATATATTTTTACAGCTTGGTCCATATCAGTTTTACATATCCGGCATGTGTATCCTTGCGCTCTGCCAGCGCCGAAAATACGGCCCGTGCCCGGTCCGCACTTTGCATTCCCTCACAGGTTGTGTTAGAATAAGAAAAAAGCTTTTCCAAAGGAGAACTTCCTTATGCCGAATATTGTCGAGATCACAGACCTTTCCGCACCGGAGCTGGCTGTCTATGCCCGCCTGACGCAGGCGCAGCTGCGCAATCGTCTGGAACCGGAAAAAGGCATCTTTATTGCCGAAAGCCCCAAGGTGATTGCCCGCGCGCTGGATGCCGGATACACACCGCTCTCCCTGCTCATGGAGCGTAAACAGATCACCGGCCCGGCTGCCGATATCCTGACCCGTTGCGGTGATGCCCCGGTGTACACAGCCGACCGCGAGACCCTTGCCAGCCTGACCGGCTTCGAGCTGACCCGCGGCGTGCTGTGCGCCTTCCGCCGCCCGCTGCCGCGCAGCGTGGAAGAGGTCTGCCGCAATGCCCGCCGGGTGGCCGTTCTGGAGGGCATTGTGGACTCCACCAATGTGGGAGCGATCTTCCGCAGCGCCGCTGCACTGAACATGGATGCCGTGCTCGTTACTCCTTCCTGCTGCGACCCGCTGTGCCGCCGTGCCGTGCGTGTAAGCATGGGCACCGTGTTTCAGGTGCCCTGGGCGCAGATCGGCACCTGCCCTGCCGACTGGCCGGAAAACGGAATTGCTCAACTGCACGGCCTTGGCTTCAAGACTGCTGCCATGGCTCTGAGCGACCGCTCCGTAAGCATTGACGACAGCGCTCTTTCCGCCGAGCCGAAGCTCGCCATCGTGCTGGGCACAGAGGGTGACGGCCTTGCCCACAGCACCATTGCCGCCTGTGACTACACCGTAAAAATCCCTATGTCCCACGGCGTGGATTCCCTGAACGTTGCCGCTGCCAGCGCTGTTGCTTTCTGGCAGCTAGGCAACCGCTGAGCGATGCTTTTTGGCCCTGCCCAAAATACTTGACAAATTTCCCGAACAGAGTTACACTTACAGGGTCATCACATGGGCCTATAGCTCAGTTGGGAGTGCAAGCGTATCGCTTTTGTGCCCCACAGAGTTGTGGGCATTCAAATGGGGAGTATGTCGGTTGGTCGCCCAACCGCGTCACGCCCCTAAATATGGGCCTATAGCTCAGCTGGGAGTGCAAGCGTTGCATTTCCCATCTGGTGTTATAGCTCATTTGCCCCCATTAGAAATTGGGTGCTTTTTTGTGGGCTCGTAGCTCAGTTGGGAGCCCATGCGGTCCTTAAACAATCTGGAGTTATATACCACGCGCCCCCAAGCGGTTTTTGGGGGCTTAAATATGGGCTCGTAGCTCAGTTGGGAGAGCGTTCGGTTCGCATCCGAAAGGTCGAGGGTTCGACTCCCTTCGAGTCCATAAAACGCCGTATCGTGTTAAACGATACGGCGTTTCTTTTTGTCCTTCTTTGCAAAATCGTGCATCATTCGTCTTGACAGCGCAAAGTGACGTGTGCCGAACTTTTCGGCATAATGTTCATAGCTTCACCAGAAGTTTTGTCAAAAACGACGATTCCCCCATTCGGAATACCCAGCCCCCTAACGGGTGCTTGTTTAGGGTCCATTTTACGCCCACTCGGAGTACGCACCGAGAGCGAATGACTCTTGAATTCTTCAAACTCTTCCAGCGGAACATTGAGGATGATCTCAATATCATAATCCCGTCCAACACGGACTTCCTTGATGAACTGGTTGAGGATTGCCTGCCGCTGCTGAAAGGATGCGTTCTGATAGGTGCTTGCCCAAGTGAACAGATTGCTGCAATCATTTTCAGCTTTCTTGTTTTCCCGCTCAATCTCCTCCAGCTTGTTCTGTGCTGCGGTCAGGGCATTCTGTGCTGCTTGGATTGCAGCTTGATTTTCATCCAGAAGCTGCTGGATCATATCACGGTCAATGCTGCTCTTTCCCCGGATGACGCGAATCATTTCATCCTTCAATGCATTCCGTTCGTCGTTCTTGAGGTCGAGCTCACTCTTTGCGCGTGATACTTCTTTCTGTGCCGCTTCCATGTCCTTGCGAAGCATATCCTGAAGCAGCTTGCTTTTGGAACACTCTAAAATCTCCGAAAACTTGGTGCATACGATACTCTCTACGATTGCGTCCAGTTTTGTTACACCGTAGCCGGACTGTCCATCGCATTGACCCGGATGCCGTACATTATAATGGCAGCTATAACGGAACCGCTTTTCCTTCACCGTGGAGCCATCTGCACGCAGTCTAGTGCGTCCGCTGCTCGTGATGTTCAGGCGATTTCCGCAGTGTGCACAGAACACCTTTCCACACAGCAGAGCATGAGGGCTATAACTATCAGAATCTTCTCCCTTTTCTCTGCGGCGGGTATCACGCAATTCCTGTGCACGGTCAAACACTTCCTGTTCAATGATTCTCAGTTCCGGGCACTCCTTCTCAACGTTTCCGTTGATGAGATAACCGGTATAGCACTTATTCCGAACCATCCGAACAAGAGTTGTAGTGGGGATGTTTTTCCCATTTCTCCCCATTATGTGATTTTCCACAAGGTAGTTGCAGATTCGTTTCACGCCGTATCCCTCATAAACATACTTCTGAAATATCAGGCGCACGATTGCCGCTTCTTCCTCGTCAATCTCCAAATCACAGACAGCTTGATTCTTTTTGTTCAAGCGACCTTTCTGGACACGCTTGTAGCCAAATGCCACCGTGCCGCCAGTGTAGTGGCCTTCCTCCGTAAGCTGTTCTATACGGGTGCGAGTACGGATAGAGGTCTTGATGCTCTCGCCGGATGCTTGCCAGTAGCGGATATAGTTCATCAGCTTATCGACATGGGAATCAAAACGCTGCTGACCTTCGTTTACGCTCCAGACCTCGACCCCTTGCTTCGTGAACCATTCCACGATAAAGGGCGTTTCGTCGTCACGCCGACCCAGACGGTCAAACATGAACACCAGCAGAACATCAAATTCTCCGGCAGCAGCCGCCTGCTGAAGCAGCTGGAGCTGATCGCGGTCTTTTGCAGACTTCTTAAAACCGGAAACGCCTTTTTCGGAAAACTCCTTGACGATTTCCCAGCCCTGCCGTTCTGCAAATTCGTGGCAGGCTTCTTTTTGCATGGGTATGTCATCCTTTTCGACCTGTCCAATAGTCGAAACGCGGTATAAGGTATATACACGTTTTTTCATCGTTGTCACTCCTATGTAAAACTAAAACAACGATACTATGCGCACACTCGTTTGTTTGAATTGGTTGCTGCATCAACTGTACCATTATTTTAGTGCTTGGCTATCCTTGTTGCAAGGATGTCAATTTAACTGTAATTCTTGGCTTCTTCGCAGAGGGTATCATGAATCAGTTTCTGAAGAACCTCCATACTGTCACCATCTTCTGCATAGGTGATTTTTACTTTGCAGCCATTAACGATATACGAATCCTGCGCCACAGGAATTACATTCATATTGGTCATATCTAGTCCTTCTTTCAAAAGCAGCGATAGTGCGATATAATTATGTAATAAGAGGCACCCGCAGCTTGCAGATGCCCCTTGGCATAGGAAATATGTTTTAGAACTTCATCGGCAAGGCGTCCTTGCGGCCTTTGCCGTTGTAAGCCATGTAGATAGCAGGTTTTGTATTAAAGAACACATTGTCTGATAACGGTGGCGTAACTCGCGGCATCTGCAAAAATGGATGAGCAGAATAATTTGACAGAGATTATAAAGACTGAAAACGCACCTCTTGCGAACATAAAAAACGAGTGTTATACTGAAGCCATCAAAAAACATTGGAGGTGTCCCCTATGCCCCGTCCCAAAGGAAGCAAGAACAAGCCCAAGACCGTAAAAGCAACCGTTGACTTTGCTGCACAGATTGCTGAAAAGCAGGCTGCAAAGGAAGCCGCTGCCGCCGAAATTGCATCCATCACTGCGAATATCGATGCGCTGAAAGCAGACCTGAAAACCAAGAAAGCTGAGCTGAAATCTATCGACAAGGATATCGTCAGAATCGAGGCTAAAAAGATCAAAGCTGAAACCAAAGCAGCGGAATCGGCAAAGAAAGCCGAAGCAGAGGACGTGCTGAAAAAGCTGCTGGCCAGTGGTGTCAGTGCAGACGATATCCTCGCAAAGCTGAAGTGATTTAAAATTTCTGACGCAGTAGTTGACGGGAATATCTACGTCGCAAGCAGGGCGTTCGTATATACAAACGCCATTTTTGCGTTGCAAAATGCTTGTTGGGATAGTCCCAAACCCTTTGTGTACTGCATCCGCCGGATGCAGGCTGCGCATTTGTGCCAAATGCTCCTATAACGAAAAAGAACACCGAGGACTCTCCCCCAAATGGGAAGAATCCTCGGTGTTTTCTGCTTAGCGGGTCTGCGATTTTTCCTTGGGGTCTTTTTCCTCGGCGAAGAACAGCTCCACATTCTTCTGCGCTTTTTTCAATTCCTGCATTTCATCCCGTGCCTTACGGTAGGTTGGATATGCTGCTTTCTTCTGCGAAAGCAGTGTAGCGTATTCGGCATCTAGTCCTTTTACCTTTGGCAACTTTTTCAAACTCGCTTCATCAAAAGCGGCTTTTGCGGCCTTGTGCAGTGTAATCTGCTCCCGGTGGGCTTCCAAAAATTTTTTACTGTACCCTGACTTTCGGTAGGCATCATAGACTGGTCGCGTCTTGGCATAGTTGATGATGTGTGCTTTCAGCACTGCAATTTCTGCCAACCGCTTCTCAGAGGCTTTAATGGAATCGCCCAGTTCGTGATAGTGAGCAGTAGCGGCATCCACACGCTCCTGCATTTCTTCGATGCTGCCGATTTTATTTTCCTGCAAAAAAATCAGGGTCTTGGACATCTCTTTCAAATTGTAGCGTTTCGCCCACCGTGCATAGCCTTTGCTTTTGCCCTCGGAGAGCTTTGCCTGAATGTCCACCAACAGGTGGAACGGCTGCTCTTTCGGTGGCTGCTTCTGATGCGGGCGGTGTTCGGCTTCTCCGGCAATGACCGCCTTGATCTCATCTTCGCTGTATCCTGCGCCCAGTGTCCGAAAACGGATAAAGCGTTTCTGCCGTGTTCCTTTGACCGAAGTGTACTTTCCTCGTTTGATTTCATAGCCCTGCTGTTCCAGCTTTTGAAGAAAGGCTTCAAAATTTGCAGGTTTTTCGTCCAGAAGGATGCCGTCGATTACAGAACACAGCTTGTCACGATTGCTTTCTTTGGGTGGATAAAGGGTGCGCTTCTGCCGCTCCCGGTACGGCTTGATTTTAATAACAGACAGCTGATGTTCCAGACAAATCAAATCGCTCAACCGTTGCACAGCCAGCCCGGACAATAGAAAATCACGGAATTTCCGGGTGCTGTCCAGCGCAGTGGAGTTGTAAATAATATGATTGTGAATGTGTTCCCGGTCAGTATGCGTTGCGACAATAAACGCATACTTGCCTTTTGTAAACCGCATGGCCAGTTCATAGCCCACCTTATTAGCTTCCTCTGCGGTAATCTCACCGGGCTTGAAGGACTGTCGAATCTGATAAGCAATCACATCATTTTTTTGTCTGCGCCCAGTCATCAGTTCATACTGGCGTTTGGAGAGCATAAATTCTTCGTCTGCGGTCAAGGGGCTGCACTCATAGCTGCTGACCAACTCTCCCTTGTTCGTTTTGTCAGGATTCTGCGCATAGTCCGTGCGGCTTTTCAGGCAGGCCGCAACCGACTTTCCTTTGTTTTTGTGCAATGCAATCAGCCGCGTTGCTGCCAGCGTCATCACCCCCCTATTGCAAAGAAAAATGCCGTCCAGAGGCGGCATCTGAATCATTCTTCTAGTTTTTTGCAGTCTGCTGCCCCTGCAAGATACATTGTTTTGTATCGGGCGCATTCCAACTCGTTGCAGATCTCATCTAAGGCGAGGTATTGCTTCCATGCTTCTTGGCAGATGACGCTCTGCAGGGCTTTCTCAGCCGCTATTTTGGCTTTTTTCAGCCGCTGATAATCTTCGTCCTCACCCAGCATTTCAGAAAAAATCGTGCTGCTGTGCTCAGAATAACAAGCCTCCAATTTCTGGTTTTCCATAGCTTCCCTCACAATCCGGCACCCCAGCCACTAAAACGCTCCGCTGCCTCTACGATCAAAGCGTCCATGAAAATCAACACAAAGCATCCAAACTCCGCCACCAGCAAGATCAAAAACTGCATCCACTCCCGGCAGTACAGTGTATAAAGGCCGCAGCCGAAGATATACAGCATGGGCAGAGCCAGCACGAACGCCGACAGGTTCAGCGTCCATTTCAGCATCAGCGCAAGGAAAACCGTAAGCAACCAAAACGGGAAAACGATCATCTTAAAAACGAACCTCATATCTAGCACCCGCCTTTCTTTCACCCCGATTATAAAGGTATCAACGATTGCTTTGCAAGGATGTCAACCCTTATGTACCCCCGCAGCCCTCCAACTGCGGGGTAAAATTTTAGAGTTCTGCCAATTTGGAAAGGATTTGTCTGCCAATGTCGATCAGCTCATCCAGCCGCTGCCGCAGGTCCTCCATGTCGGTGGCGTAGATTTTGCCGCTCTCATTGGCACGTTTGGCGTACTGGTTCAGATTGTTGCTGCACATCTGCAAAAGATACGCCATGCGCCGCAGTTCGGCAGGTCAAGATTCAGGCAGTAGCCATCCAGAGCCATTTTTCGGATATAGGCGCTCAGGCTGCGGATGCCCATGCCCAGCATCTTTTCATAAATGCGGTTCTTCTCGGCTTTAGTGGTTCTCAGGATAATGATCTCATCCCGCTTTTCCCTCACCGGGCATCACCGTCCTTGTCGTAATAACTGCGGAAGGGCTTCACCGGCTCCGGCTTATCAGATTTTTCCTCCAGTGCCGCCAGCACCGAGGGGCGGCGAGGTGCGTCCTCCTGTTCTTCCTCATCCTGTTCCGGGTCGTGGCTCTTTTCGTCCACATCCAACTGGGCGTTTAATTCGGCAAGGCGGGCTGACTTCTCTGCCAGTTCTTCTTCCTGTGGGAATGGTTTCTCAACCTCGATTTGCGCTGCTGCCTGCTGCTGATGCAGAGTGGCTAGTTCATTCTCAGCAGAATTAATGCGCTCCGGGAAGTTGTTCAGCGAATTATCCAGACGGATAATGTTGCCCAGCGGGTCGGTGCCCAGTGCTACCGGGTATCTCCGTTCGCCCTTCAGAATAGCCTGATACTCACTGCGGAAGGTATCGAACCGCAGAGACAACTCAAAGCCCCGGTAGCTGCCGATCACTTTTTCTTCGGCGTTGGGCAGTTCGGAACAGGCAAGCACCAGACGCTCACCGGCGGTCTTTTTCTCATCGTAGGTCACGCCCTTGATGGTCATGCCGCAGAAACCCTCTTGCACCTGCGGATGGGCGGCGGCAAGCTGTGCGTCCGCTTTCACCCCAGCAATATAGGCGTTCGTTTCTCGAATGTCAGCCGGGAATTTGGTCAGCAGCTTGTCTTGCAGGCGGAATTTCTGACTCTGGTGGTCGGCTTTCAGCACCTTCAGCTTGGCGACCTGAACGTCCAAGTCCATCTTTTCCTTGATGAGCGGGTTTCCGGCACACAATGCCTTGATCTCCGCATAGGAAAGCGCCTGTTCGTCTACATCCTCGCAGGAGC
>OLVR01001712.1_pt1 | contig 19551 bp, 16 predicted proteins | sample 1673261 | NCBI WGS metagenome assembly OLVR01 (sample SAMEA3178938, study PRJEB25190) | human gut metagenome | biome: human gut; feature: human-associated habitat; material: faeces | place: Austria | collected 2013 | reverse complement strand
AATATTCAACCTGCAGCGACTAAAGTCACAAATATAGGGTATTGTCTCTCTTTGGGAGCGTCTCCTTTGCTGCGCAAATCAGGATTTACTGAAATAACGCTGTGGAGTAATATCTGTCTCCATTATCTGGAAGAAGCACTACAATCGTCTTTCCTTCATTCTCCGGACGTTTGGCAACTTCTACGGCTGCATATAATGCTGCTCCTGAAGAAATACCTGTAATGATTCCCTCTGCTTTTGCAAGTTCTTTTCCGTATTCGAATGCTTTTTCATTCTCTACTGGGAAAACTTCATCATAAATCTTTGTATTTAATACATCTGGAACAAATCCTGCACCAATACCCTGAATCTTATGTGCACCGCCATGTCCCTGTGATAATACAGGAGAGGTTGCTGGCTCGATTGCGATGACTTTTACATCTGGATTCTGTTCTTTTAAATATTCTCCGATACCTGTAACGGTTCCACCTGTACCAACACCTGCTAAGAAGATGTCTACTTTACCTTCTGTATCGTTCCAGATTTCCGGTCCGGTTGTTGCTTTATGTGTTGCAGGGTTCGCTGGGTTTACAAACTGTCCTGGAATAAAGCTTCCTGGGATTTCTTTTGCAAGCTCCTCTGCCTTTGCGATAGCCCCGGACATTCCCTTTTCTCCTGGAGTCAGAACGATTTCTGCTCCATAAGCTTTTAAAATATTTCTTCTTTCTACACTCATTGTCTCTGGCATAGTAAAGATAGCTTTGTAACCTTTTGCGGCTGCGATTGCTGCTAAACCAATTCCTGTGTTACCGGAAGTAGGCTCGATGATCGTTGCGCCTTCTTTTAAAAGACCTTTCTTTTCTGCGTCTTCGATCATTCCGTTTGCGATACGGTCTTTTACACTTCCTGCTGGATTAAAATATTCAAGCTTTAATAATAATGTTGCTTTTAATCCTAACTTTTTCTCTAAATTTACTGCCTCAACTAAAGGTGTATTTCCAATCAATTCCTGAATTCCTTTATAAACCTTTGCCATGATAAGCGCCCCCTATTATTCTGCTACGGCTTTGAAAGCTTCATCTAAGTCTTCAATGATATCGTCGATATGCTCTGTTCCGATAGATAAACGGATTGTGTTTGGTTTAATTCCCTGATCTGCCTGCTCCTGCTCATTAAGCTCTGCATGAGTTGTAGATGCCGGATGGATTACAAGAGATTTAACGTCAGCTACGTTAGCAAGCAAGGAGAATAATTCCAGATTGTCGATGAACTTTCTTGCTGTCTCTGCATCACCTTTGATTTCAAATGTGAAGATAGAACCTGCACCGTTAGGGAAGTATTTCTTATATAATCTCTGCTGTTCAGGATCTTCAGATACAGAAGGATGATTAATCTTCTCCACCAATGGCTGATTCTTTAAGTATTCTACAACTTTCAGTGCGTTCTCTACATGACGCTCTACACGTAAGGAAAGTGTTTCTAATCCCTGTAAGAAAATGAATGCATGGAGTGGAGAAAGTGTTGCTCCGGTATCTCTTAAAAGAATCGCACGAATTCTTGTAACAAATGCAGCAGGTCCTGCTGCATCTACGAAGCTGATTCCATGGTAGCTTGGGTTTGGTTCTGTGAGCTGTGGGAACTTACCGGATGCTTTCCAATCAAACTTACCACCGTCTACGATAACACCACCGATACTTGTTCCATGTCCGCCAATGAACTTAGTTGCAGAATGGATAACAATATCTGCACCATGCTCTAATGGTCTTAAAAGGTAAGGTGTTCCGAATGTATTATCAATTAATAATGGAATGTTATGTTTGTGAGCGATTTCTGCTACTGCTTCGATATCTGTTACTTCAGAGTTTGGATTACCAAGTGCTTCGATGTATAAAGCCTTTGTGTTTTCCTTAATTGCTGCTTCGAATTCTTCTGGTTTTAAAGGGTCAACGAATGTTGTCTCTACACCGTAATCTACTAATGTATGAGCAAGTAAGTTATATGTTCCACCGTAAATGTTCTTAGCTGCTACGATGTGGTCACCTGCTAAAGCTACGTTCTGGATTGCGTATGTTACTGCTGCTGCTCCAGAAGCTGTTGCTAATGCTGCAACGCCACCTTCAAGAGCTGCAACTCTCTGCTCGAAAATATCTACTGTAGGATTTGTTAATCTTCCGTAAATATTACCTGCATCTTTTAAACCGAAACGGTCTGCTGCATGCTGTGAATTGTGGAATACGAAAGAAGAGGTACTGCTCTCGCATCTGTTACAGGATCTGCACTTTCCTGTCCAACGTGTAACTGTAATGTTTCAAATTTAAAATCTCTATCCTTATATGTTTTCTTTGCCATTTTTTATCCTCCATATATTATGTACTCTTTATATTTTAATCTTTAAATTTCTAATTAAATATTCTCTTTACAACAACAGCAGCACATACACATTCGATCGTCCTTATGTATGAATTTTCTCTTTGAAGTTACTAAATTCATGTCTGCCACCTCTCTTTGTTTTGTGTTTCTTTGTTTCATGGGCTTATCATACCAGAAGTATCCTACTATGTCAATAGGAAATATATGATTTTTTATTTTTTATTCCTCTTCCTGATAATAGAACTTTCCACGAATTCCTTTCGAACCAAAATAATTGATAAATGCATCCGGGTCTTCCTTTTTAATATCCATGATAACTACTCTTGTCGCATCTGAGTTCACCACGCTATAAAGCATCGCTTTTTCTTCATTCTTATAACATCCAACGCCCTTAAATAAAGTTGCATCATGATTCGTCTTTTTCAAGATAATATTATAAACTTCATCCGGCTTCTTCGTAATAATAAACAAAGTATCTTTATCATATCGTTTATACATCATATTAATCATCTGTGTGGATGCATACTGGAAAATAATAGAATATAATGCCACATTCATACCATAAATACATCCTGCAATCAAAAGAACGGCTACATTTCCCATGAAAATATAATTCCACACACTGATTCCCTTTTTCTTAGAAATAATCATACTGATAAAATCCGTTCCACCGCTTGTCGCATGGCTATTTAAAATCAGTGCAATCAAAACGCCATTAATAATTCCACCAAAAATCGCAATTAATAATAAATCATCTGTAATAAAATGAGATGGAATCATATCGACGGCAATACTCATTACAAAAATGCAAAGAACCGAACGAAGTGTATACTTTTTACCAACTACCCGGTAACATATCGTTGCCGGAACCGCATTAAGAAGAATACTGAATAATGAATATGGCACACTGATATGTAAAAATGTCCTGCAAATATGCTGTAACAACAGGGAAATTCCAGTTGCTCCACCTGGAAGCAGATTTCCCGCATTAACGAAAACATTAACGTTTATCGCATACAAAATCGAGGCAATGATAACCACAATCGAATCCTTCACATCTCTGCGAATCTCTAACTTATGATACATTTCCTCTCCCATCGTCTGTTTATCAAGAATCTCTGAATCCGAAACCAGTTCCTCTTTGAGTTCTTCTTTTAAATCTTCTCTCAATTCTTTTATTGGCACTTTCTTCATATAAATCCTCCAATCAAATGTATTTTCTCTTTTACCAAATCCCATTATAATACACAATCTCTGTGTTTGATACCTATTTTCAGAAAAATATTCTGTTAGAAAATGCATATTTTTTTCTACACTATGAATACTAAAGTACAAACGAGCCAGCGAACCTTGTAATATATAAAAATGCTTCGTATCACTGCGTCCAAACTGCTCAACCGCAATTTGAACTTGCTCTAAGGCGCATTTTTATATATTACAAGGTTCGCTGGCTCTGTTTACTCCAATCCTATAAATCCGTTAAAAGATTGGGGAACGCAAACACGCTCTAGCATTAAATTTGTAATTTCACCTCTCCAGCCAGAGGGCGTCTCCCTTGCCTGCGGCAACTCAGAATTTAAACCTTCACCCTTTCTGCGGTATCTTTTTCTATTGCAATTCTTTTTCCGTTGACCGATACGATTACATTTCCAAAATAGGAAGCAATCACACTTACCTTTGCTCCCTGTACTAACCCCAGTTTTTCTAATAATGACATCTTCTCGTCACTGCAGATATTCCACTTGATAGTATGCAGTGTGTTTAGAGATGCATCTACTAATGAATACATTAATAATCCCCCTTCTCTTTTTATACTATTCTACCACGGAAATATTGCTAACACAATTACAAAAAAAGATGTTTTTTATCAGAAAATTATTGAAAGTTTTATGTATTGTACATTTATTAGAAACAACTAATTGAGGTTATGTGTTTATACTTTGTATTGTATAAACAAAGTATAATAAAACATTTTGTCTTAGAGCGTGTTTGAAAAATCATTATTTTAAATCCACCGAATACGCTTCTTTTTCATTTGTAAGCAGTAATTTCTTCTGGTATATCTAATTCTCTATAGATATCCTCCTGCAAATGCAAAATGGAGCATTTAGCACAACGGAACAAAATCAATAAATCTTTTAGAGGTTCTTCATAATTCTTCTAGCAATCCGACCATCACTTTTCTGTAGCGGCGTCTGCTTTGCCAACTCTACAAATCAAAAGTTTTTATTCTACATTTTTCAATGCCTCATCCATCGGTACTTTCTGAATCTTCCGATACTCAAGCAATGCGACTACCGCATAAGTTACCAGTCCGATTACAAACATTTTGACATAAATCTTTGGGTCAATGTATAGGGCAATCCATCCAGATAAGCTCTGAAGCATCATCTCCCGGAAGATGCCTTTCATCAATATGGTTTCAACTGGAAAGCTTAAGAGCAGGCACAGCACGACAACGAGTGATGTTGACAGGATGTAAAGTCTGCTGATTTCCCCATTGCTGTAACCAAGTATTTTTACCATAGAGATAGACTGGGCATTTTTTTCGATGATAATTTTTGAGAGCAGGTAAATAAGTACTAAAAATATGGCGATGGCAAATCCATTAATCAGTCCCATCATATTTCCCATGGATACATCTAATTGGCGGGAAATTTTTGTTAAGGCATCTAAGTCAATGACGGAGCCGATATATTTACTACTGATGTCGGTTATTTTGGTATCAGAGAAGTAGCCGCTGTAATAGTCAAAGCCGAGGTCAAATATACGGTTTAACTGATTCTGGTTCATAAAAATACAAAGGCCTCCATTATACTCATAAATACCTTTTACCCGGAAGGTATACTTATCTTTTTCGTATTTTTCTTTTAAAGTGATCATATCTCCCGGCTGCAAGGAAAATTTATCTGCATAGGCAGAAGAAATATACACATCGGCTGTGACCTTACTATCTGCCTGTAAATCTGCTTTTTCATCTTTTAAATTAATTTTAACGTATTTACTATTGGGCTTCACACCATATAAAGTGACTTCTTCACTTTTAAAGGTTTTCGGTGTTGTGTTTAAGGAGTACGCAGAAAATTCTTCCGCATCTTCATTTTCTGTTTTTGCTCCAAGCGAATACTCCAGCAAAGAAAATAAACTGGATATTTTATTGCCGCTCATTGCACTGGTCGGAACAGAAAGCATGTACTGGTATTTGGCCAACATATTGTTCTGAATGTCTGTCTGATAGTGGTCAAGTACAGAGGGCAAAACTAATCCAAAAAATAATAATAAATTTGCAAAAACAATTCCGACAAACAATACAATATAATTACTAAAGTTCTGGAAAATAACACGCAGTCGGAATCTTGAAAAGATATTGATTCTCGAGCTTAAGCGCAATGCTCTTTTTTGCTTTTTCCTGCTTAAGTCTCTTCGTAAAAATTTAAGCGGCGGCAACTTTAACTTGCTGCGCAGTATGCCGTAATTGACAACAAGCATAATCAGTACTGGGACAACCGTTGTAAGTAAAAAGGCTTTCGCATTCCAGACTGTGACATAGGTTGGCAGGCTATAACTTCCATAGTACATTCCTGCACAAACATTTTTAAAGATGGTATAACCTAAAATATTTCCGACAACCGCTCCGATAAGAGTTACAAAAACTGGCATGGACATATAATGCCTTATCAATTCATTTTTCGTATAACCAGATGCACGGAGTGTTCCGATGACTCCGGCTTCCTTTCGAATCGTATTACTTGTTGTGATTCCAAATACAAATGCCATAATCACCATGACAATATAGAGAAGTACAATGATCATTGCTTCATCACTTCCCATATCATCTCCTGTAAAATGAATCGCCTGATTAACATACTGTGGAATAAAACTCTCTAACGTGATATCTTTTCCGATATCTTCCATGAAATCTTCTGACCTTTTCTTCTCCTCCTTTTCGTTCTTTGGCTTTTTATTATATTTCCATGCGTAATCATAGGTAAGCTGGCTTTCATTAAAAGAAGAAAATTCTTCCTTTGTGACAATGCCCACACCGAACTTTATCGCATCAAACATTGTATCATTATTATTCTGGAACAAAGCACTGTAATCAGACAAGGCAACAAGACCAGTAATTTTCCATGTCTTCTTTCCACTTTTTAATGTATCTCCAACAGATAGTTTATTATTATCTGCATACATTCTGTCAATGGCAATTTCTCCGATTTCTTTCGGCATTTTTCCCTTCATGAGACAGATTTTATTTACCTCTTCCCTGTTTTTAAAAATACGAAGAGTACTTCCATTAGAAAGAGCTTTCTCTACATAAAAATTCTCATAAAGTTTTACGCCATAGCCTTCTATTGTTTCCTGCTGATTTTTATAAACTTTTTTTTCTGTGGCAAAGTTTCCATCCTCTATGTTATATTTTTCAAAACTGTTATCATAGGCAGTCAGCATACTTCCATCTGCTACTAAAAAGCCGGAAACAAACCCAATCGTTGCTACCATCAGAATAAATACAACAAGATACTTTCCCATTTCCTGCCGTAGTTCCCGAAGAAGCCTTTTTCTTAAAGGATTTTTCATATCTCGCTCCTCCTACCACTCCAGTTCCATCGCCGGAACTTTCTGTTCATTCGTATAATTCTTTCGAATCATACCGTCTCTTAACTTGACAACTCTGTCTGCCATATCTTTTATCGCATCATTATGAGTAACCATAACGATTGTATTGCCATACTTTTGATTGACCGTCTCAATAAGGCGTAAAATATCTTTTGATGTATTATAATCTAACGCTCCTGTTGGCTCATCACAAAGCAAAATATCTGGATTCTTCACAATTGCTCTTCCGATTGCTGTTCTCTGCTGCTGTCCACCAGAAAGCTGGTTCGGCAATTTGCGCTGATGCTCATAAATACCAAGTGTATGTAACAGTTCATCCACATCAAGCGGCTTGTCACTCAAATATGCACCAACCTCAATATTTTCCCTCACTGTAAGATTCGGAATCAGATTATACATCTGAAAAATGTATCCGAGATGCTTTCTTCGGTATAAAGACAGCTTCTTCTCTGTCATATCTTCGATACGCTCTCCATCAATTGTAATACTGCCTGAATCCGCTCCATCAATCCCACCAATAATATTTAACAACGTAGACTTTCCAGAACCAGAAGGTCCAAGAAGAACACAAAACTCTCCCCTCTCAATCTCCAAATCAATCCCTTTTAGCACCTCAATCCGGCTGTCACCCATACCAAAAGACTTTTTAATCTGTTTTATTTCCAAAAACATAAACTCAAACTCTCCTCTTAACTTTCTTTCCTCTATTTCAAATAAATTTATGTTAGCCCCAAACAGTCTACGTTAGGTATTCCTATTTCTTATGCATTTATACTAACATATTTATTCTTCTTCTATTTTATGTTAGTTGTAACTTACTAAAATGTCAATAAGTTTTTTGATAAATCAATACTTGAGTCGAAATTCGAGTTCTCCCTGAAAACCTTTAATTTTCTTGAAAAGCTAAAGAAACAGAACCTGAAAGAAGCTGCATACCACAGATGTAATCTCAATTTTGTGAGAACATAGTATCGTTAAAAGTTTCTCCTTGCAAATATTGATTTTGCGACTTTGTGTTTTTTACAACTGAGTCAAAATCAATATTTGCAAGGAGAAACTTTTATAAGATACTTTTCTCACAAAATTGAGAGATACATCTGCGGGATGCAGCTTCTTTCAGGTTCGTCTGTTTATTTAGCAAAATTAAAGTGTATTCAACACTTCCATTACACCATTTTCATCGTTGGTCTTCTCTGTTACATATTTTGCTAATGCTTTTAAGGTAGGATGTCCGTTTTTCATACAGTAGCTTTCGCCGCAGCTTTCTAACAGAGACATATCATTTAAATAGTCACCAAATCCCATAGCTTCTGTATGTGCAATGCCGTACTTTTCACATATAGCTTTGATTGCATTCCCCTTGCTTTCTGTTTTGTTGGCAATGTCAATCCAGCTTGCTCCGGATAATACGGCTGTAAGTTTCTCACCGATATTTTCAAAATATTTCATGAATTCTTCAGCTTTTTCTTTCTTAAAATAGATAGCGACCTTTACGATTGTATCATTGTCTGCCACTTTTCTTAAATCTTCTACAATCTGTCTTCTCTCGTAGTACATTTCTACATTATAGTAGATTTCCTCATCCACATCTTTTTTTGTTATGTAAGCAGACTTCGCACCGCAGATAACAGGTGTTGCATACGGTACTTTATCTATGATATCAAGACATTTTAACACGTCCTGCTTGTCTATCTCATCTTTAAAAATAATCTCGCCTTTTTCGAAAACAAGTCCTCCATTTTCTGCGATAAATGCAAGGTTATCTCTGATTGGAAGAAAGTCTCTTTCTAATGTATAGTACTGTCTTCCGCTGGCAATGACTGTCTTTATCTCTGGATGGCTTTTTACCCACGGAATAAATTCTTCCGGCATTTCTTTTTTACTGTTAAGCAAAGTTCCATCCATATCTACGGCTACTAATTTTATATTCATCTGTTCTCCTTATCGTAATCTTTAACGTAATCCCTAATTAAATTTATCTATTTCCTAAATCAATCCCTGTTCTTTGCAATAATGATAAATGCCATCTTCTGCAACATGCCCGCAGATTGCATCGGCAACTGTTTTTACATCATCGGTTGCATTGCCCATTGCAACACCAGTGCCTACAGCTTCTAACATTTCAATATCGTTTGTTCCATCACCAAAGGCGATTGCATTCTCTTTATCTAAATGATAATAGTCAAGAATTTTTCTTACGCCGACACCTTTATTTCCATTTGCCGGTGTAATATCTGCCGCTCTTGTCCACCATGCAGTAATTCTCGCACCGTCGACATCTCTTAAAATGTCTGCATATTCTTCTTTATAACAGCCGACCATCATCTGGTAAACTTTTTTATCCATGAGTTTTTCAAAATCAAAGTTATCAAGGACATTTACTTTACTCTTTGCAATGGCAAAATAATCTGCCAAATCTTTATCACAACCGTTTGCACCGCCGCCTTCTACTCCGGCAAGGAACACCGGGCGATGGATTTCCGATGCATTCTCAACAATTGCCTTTACATCTTCTTTTGGGATAGGATTTGAAAAAATAACCTCATCCTTTGTATAACAATAAGACGCATTATAAGATAAAAAGACATCAAAATCAATTCCTGGAAAAGATGGAACAAGATATGGGCCGCGTCCTGTTGCCATACATAAAATAATTCCATTCTTTTTCAGGTGTTTTAATGTCTCGATCATTGCAGGGGTGATTACCTTTTTTTTCATATCAACTAACGTTCCATCTACGTCAAAAAAAGCAATCTTTATATCTTTTGCAGAATCTTTTTTCATATATTCCTCCACTATATTCTGTAATTTTTCTTTTCATAACACACCCCTACTATTCTACAGCTTTATGTTTTTCTGTCAAGGTCAAATTATCCGATGAGCAGCTTTCGAAGCTCTCTGCGCCGTTCAATTTCTAACTTGGAAAAGATACGGGCAATCACATTTTTCACATATCCATAGGAATAATTCATCTGTTCCGCAATCTCACGGTTTTCCATTCCCTGTGCAACTGCCAGCGCAATCTTCCATTCAATTGGTGTCAGCTTCTTTTGTATTTCTCCACGATTTTTTTCAATTGCTGCATCTGCAAAAGACTTTCCTGTTTCTTTTGCGCTTCTTTCAAGATGCATTTCGACTCTGGCAAGCAGGACCTCTTTTACAAAAGGTTTTACAATATAGTCTACTGCTCCTGCCTTTAACCCTTTTACTTCATAATCTGACTCCGCAAATCCAGTGAGAAATATTACAGGAATATCCTGACAATTCGGAATAGATTTCATTTTTTCCAGAGTCGTATATCCATCCATTTCCGGCATAGCGATATCTAACAATATCAAATCCGGCACAACACCCTTTTTTAGTAATGTAATTGCCTGTTTTCCGCTTTTCGCTACGCTAACCGTATAAATACTCGACAATATTTCTTCTGCTGTTTTTAATAAGATTAAATCATCGTCTACAATTAATATGCTATTTTTGCCCATTTCTGTCCTCCCATTCTGTCGTAACTTTATTCGTCCAGTAAGTACCTTTCATAAGTGATTCTGCCTGTTCGAACTCCAAATTCTGCACCGATTTTTGTACCTGTCCCAAAATCTTCTTTTTCTTTGGATTCTTTTCTAAAGACAACAATTTCTCCAGCTGTTCTTCTGCATATTTCCCTTGATATTTTCCTATTGCCTCCAAAATCCTGTCATATATTTCCTCATATAACTTCCCCTGATTTACTTCTTCTGTCATCTCACCGTATACCTTCTGTTTCCCATTCTCTTTTTCTTTCTTTTCTGATTCCAGAAGAAATTTTTTTGTATTCTCTAAGAAAAAAAACATCCCATCTAACGCTCTTTCCCACTCAAAAAACAAAAGAGGAATCGCCTTTTCTATATAGCTTTCATCCTGCATTTTCCCTCTTATTTCAAGTGAAGCGGCTAATTCATAAAGTGACATTGCTCCAATCGCGCGGGCATTACTTTTTAATGTATGAATCTGTCCTGTCAATATTTTTATTTCCTGCTGTGTTTTTCTCGTTGTCTCAAAACTTTCCTCTAATTTTTTTCTATTTGGCTCATAATATTCTACAAAGAGCTCGGAAAGTTTTCTGTACTGCACAATACTTCCACCTAATAAATGAAGCCCTTCGGAAAGTTCAATATCCCATTTTTTTAAGTTTTGCTTCAAATCTAAAAGTTGTTTTTCCGTTATGTTCCAGTCTTCTCCCGCACCGTTCTTCATTGAGACCAGCTCAGCTGGAAGCCATTGTAACAGCAATTCTTCTAACTTCTCCCACATTACCGGTTTGGACAAATAATCAGAAAATCCTTCTGAAAGAAAATGCTGGTGAATTCCCGTGGACACATCCGCTGTAAGTGCAATCACCGGAACACTCTGCCCATTTACCTCTTTTTTCAATCTGTGAAATGTCTCAATTCCATCCATTTCCGGCATCATATAATCAAGAAAAATCAAATGGTATTTTTTATTTCTAACTTTTTCGATACATTCAAAACCACTGGCCGCCGTATCTAACTGTACCCCTGTTCTTCGCAAAAGTGATGTAATCACCTGAATATTTTGTTCACTGTCATCTACCAGTAAAATCTGTGCTTCTGATGCAAAAAACTTCTTCCTTTTTTCTTGCACAGGTTCCCCTTCCACAACTTTCCACTGTCCAATTTTCTCTGTTCCTGCATCTTTTAATGGAAAATATACTGTAAAGTTACTTCCTTTTCCATAGATACTTTCTGCCTGAATATGCCCTCCCATCTGTTCACAAAGTTCTTTTGCTATTGTAAGACCCAGTCCACTTCCCTCAATATTTCTGTGGCGTTTGATATCTGCCCTCATAAACATATCAAAAAGCGCTTCCATATCTTCTTTTTTAATCCCGATTCCTGTATCCTTCACAGAAAAAGAAATCTGCTTTTCCTCCTGACAAACTTCAAGAAAAACCTTCCCTTTTTTTGTATATTTTACCGCATTATTAATTAAATTGAGGATAACTTGTTTGATATGCAATGCATCACCTTCCAGATATTTCGGAAGAGTTTCCTCTACATCTACTACAAACTCCAGATTTTTTGCTTCTGCCTGCTTTGCTCCAATCAGGCAGACTTCCTGTACAAGTTGTCTTAATGAAAACTTTTCCTCAATTATATCTAACTTTTTCGATTCAATTCGCGTAATGTCCAATATATTATTAATAAGAGATAACAGATAATTCCCCGCCTTTTCCACACTCTTTGCATACTGAACGACTTCCCTTGACTCAGACTCCCGTAAAATCATCTCATTCATTCCAAGCATCACATTAATCGGCGTTCGAATCTCATGACTCATATTTGCAAGAAATGTACTCTTGGCGCGATTTGCTTCCATCGCTTCTTCCCTTGCCTGCGTAAGAAAAACCTGCTGCTTTTTATATATTCGAAAATGTAGATACATCGCAACGCCAAGAGAAGCACTCGATACAACAACTCCCGTCAGCACATCCACAACAATCTCTTTTTCCGATTGAAACCAGATTACCGTATCTGGATAATAATAGGCAATCCCAATCGTGAATATATAGATTATCAGTTCCAGCCATACACAAAAAAACATTAACCAGCCTTCCAGCATAAAAATAGTAAATAAAATTCCAAAAATATAAAAAGACGGCATTCCACCTTTATACCCGCCACTCTTAAAAAACATAATTGGAAATAAAAACATAAAAATCACAACGATTGTTATAAAGTAGCATCTTTGATATTTTTTACTGTGGTATGCGTAAAAAAGGAGCGACAAAGATAGCAAGGCAATCCCTGTATTTATTAACAGTAGTTTCCTATCTCCATTATTCCAATAAGAAAGAACTCCATTACACAGACTGATGATGAATCCAAGTGAAGCCAGTATATTAAATAATCTCACTCGAAAGGGAAGACCCGAGTGATACAGCACTTTTCCTACTTCCAATACGCTTTTCCTATCCATGACCTATTCCTTTTCTATATCTATTTTCAATTTATTTTCATTATTTTCTGTATCTATTCTTTTCTATTTCTCTTATTATATCCAAACACAAACTCATGCGATGAATAAAAATCGTACAGTCCTGAATAAATATAGTTTATCACAAAAGCACTTATCTCTTCCAGTATCCGACAGTCACTATTTTCTTCATTTATGGCACAAATCATAAATTTAATTTATAAGTTAACTTATAGATTTATTTACAGAGAACACCAGATCGTGTTTAAAAAATGCTTTCTGTAAGATGTGCATTATAATTTGTGGGGGATTTAAATACACTCTAAATCAAAATGGTGACTGTAAGGCACTATCTTTCTATGTGAATTTTTATATAATAAAAGTGTAAGAACTATTTTATCAAATTACTATGAAATGATTTATAACTATACATCTTCTTACGATCTGCATTATCTAAACGAGGGTGTATTCTAAAAGCGCTCTATTTACATACGGCAACTATTTTTACTGATTTCCAGAGTACATGATGCAAAACGGAGGAAAATTATGGAACATTTTTATATTTATTCTTTTACATTAGCAGTAATCCCACTGCTTTTGGGATTGCTATTTATTTGGTTTGGGAAAAAATTATGGGACAATGCAACGAAAAAAAATGAGGAATATCAGCAACGTTACACCGGACGTACTACTTTGCGTGTAATCAAAGTCGAAAAAAATGAATGGGAAGAAACCAATTCCAACGAACAAGGTCCAGAAAGCAGGATTTCTGTTACCTCTTATACTCCGGTCTACGAATATACGGTAAATGGGCAGCAATATGAATATCATACCCGCCTGGGAAGTTCTACAGATCAATATCCTATTGGAAAAGAATGTCCTGGATATTATAATCCAAAAAATCCAGCAGATGTGACAGAAACCTTGAAAGAGATAACAGGTGGAGGAAGCCATTTTCTTAGTTTGTTGTTTTTTGGAATTGGCGTACTGGCTATTCTGTTTGCTCTGATAAGAGTATGGGCAGTTATAACACTTATATAATCCATCTTTCTTTGCTATAAGACCACAACAATGAAGTTTTTACTCTCATCTAAATATTTCATAAAAGGAGGAAATGAAAATGTTAAACAAAAAAAGAGAACAGAAATTAAAGAACCAATTATCCTTTGCCTTTCGGATTCGGCGAATCTTTCTACTTATCCCACTTTTACTTCTGTGCCTGAGTTTCGTTATTCCAACACAGGTTCACGCCCAGACAGATGACTCTTACTTTTTAAATATGTGGTTAAATACGAAAAGCCTTGCTGATTTAAAAAATGTTTATCCAGGACACACAAACATTATTGTCGCTACAATTAGTGATCCTGACCTTTCAAAAATCCCTGCATCAAAAGTATCTGCCACATCTTCTAATCCTTCCGTACTAAAAGTTATTGACAAATATAATATTGATTTTGCCAACTATCATCCAAATATGGATATCGGTATTGAAATAGAGGCGATGAAAGCAGGAAAGGCAACACTAACCATCCAGTATAAAACTATTGTCAAAAAACTTGATATTACTGTAAAAAAATCAACTGCTTTTATAAAGAAAAAGAAGGGGACAATGCTCATGGGTTATCACTACTTCATGAGAGATTTTGTAACCGTTCATGGAAAAGAACCAAGTATTAAAAAAATTAAGTCCAGCAATAAAAAAATCATAAAAGTATCTGGTCAGAAATTAATTCCAAAAAAGCCAGGAAAAGCAACTATAAGTGCTGTTATCAACGGCAAAAAACAAAGCATCCGAATAACTGTAAAAAGCCCAGCCCCTACCTATGACCAGCTAAAATCTAAAAAAGCCGGGTTAATTTATGACAGCTACAGCGGTAAATGCTATGTAAAAATAAAATTTACAAACAAAAGCCAACGCACTATTACAAAAGTACAGCTTAAAACAACGCTGTTTTTTGATGATGCATGGGACGATATGAAACCAGTAAAGAAGAAAAACGTCAAAGTAAATATCAAACCAGGTAAATCTCAGACTGTTAAAATTTATTTTGGAAAATATCCTGTGTTAGCACCAAATCGATGGAAATATGAGATACTTCAATTTTGGTATAGATAAGAATTGAAATTGCCATAGGTAAAGATACAACTTTCCCTCTGGGAATAAAATTAAAATAAAAAAATCTTGATAGCCTGTATCCAGACTATCAAGATTTTTTCGGTACGGCTTATGCCTTTTACGTTCTTATGATATTGTACTTTATATCATTCTCCCGGATTACATGAAATTACCTTACCGGCATTCCATAAATCTACAGTCTTTTTCGCTGCTTCGAGACGCTCTTCTTCAGAATGGAAGTCAATCGTTACGGACTGGCATCCACATTCTAAACACATTACATAATAACCACAGCCGCCTTCTTCTTCTAATAACGCACCACCGTCACATAATGGACAGTCATGAATCTCTAACTTTTCTTCAATGTTCATAATTTGCCTCTTTCCATTTTATCTTTTTGTTTTCCAAGCACATTATAACATTATTTCTTATAGATAAAAAGAGAAAATGTTCTTCTTTATGCAAATTATTTAATTCTTCAACACATTTGCAGTCATGGCAACGATTGGAATATTGGCCTTCTTGTTGTTCTTTAGAGTACGAATTTCTCTGGTTGTCATATAACCATCCATTTTAGGCATCTGAATATCCATGAAAATCAGATCATACCTGTCAGCATCCACTTCATTCATCCGTTCAACAGCATCTGTCGCATCAAACCTATTTATTACTATTCAGTGACCTGCGTTTCGATACCCCCCTTCACCAAATTTTATGTTTCTTATTGTCTTTTTTAAAACCTTCATCTCCACTGGTTTTGAAATATGTGCATCCATACCGGCAGCCAAAGAATGTTGTATATCCTCTGAGAATGCATTGGCGGTCATGGCAACGATTGGAATCGTCTTTGCCAGTTTATGTGTACTTCTGCGGATTGCTTTCGTTGCCTCATAGCCGTTCATGACAGGCATCTGCACATCCATTAAGATCATGTCATAATCCCCTGGAGCAGACTGTTCAAATGTATTAAGAAGTCTTTCTCCATTTTCACAGATAGTACACTCTGCCCCCTCAATCTTTAATAGTTCTATCAAAATTTCTGCATTCAGCTCATTATCTTCTGCACACAGGAATCGCATTCCTTTTAGGATATTTTCATCCAACTCCTCTTTTTCTGCCTGTGGCTCCAGAGAAACTGATCGGTTTTCTACAACTTTCAGATTCATAATAACTTCAAAACAACTTCCCTGCCCCAGTTCACTTTCTACTTCAATTGTTCCGCCCATCGACTCAACCAGATTTTTGGTGATAGCCATTCCAAGACCGGTTCCCTGTATCTTGTTTGTAAGAGAACCTTCTGCACGGGTAAACGCATCAAAAATCGTATCTTTGAAATCTGCCGACATTCCCATACCATTATCACAGACTAAGAAGCGATACTTTGCATAGGTGGAGGAATTTGACTCACATTCTTCTACTAAAAACTGAATTGTTCCACCCTTCTGTGTGTACTTCACTGCATTAGAAAGCAAGTTACTGAAAATCTGCATCAGATGCACCCGATCCCCATTCACCCACTCGTGCAGGATGTTTTCTTTTGTAAACTGAAGGGTCTGATTTTTTTCTTCTGCCTGTATCTTAAACATATGATCAATTTCCTGTATAAAATCCAGAATAGAAAAATCCGTGTATTTAAAAACAGTTTTCCCGGCTTCAATTTTGCTCATATCCAAAACATCATTAATAATTCCTAACAAAAGCTGTGATGATGTATCTATTTTATCTGCATACTCTGTTACTTTCGCCTTATCACCTGCATCATGTCTGATCAGTGACGTAATACCAATGATTGCATTCATAGGTGTACGAATATCATGTGACATATTCGACAGAAAATCTGTTTTCGCCTTATTTGCATTTTCAGCTGTCTGCAGAGCTTCTGTTGCAATATTCTTTGCCTTTTTCAGTTTTTTATTTGCCGCTTCCATTTCCTTCATTGTCTGTAATTGAAGCTCACTATTTCTTTTTTCACATTCTGCTTTTTGGTCTGCAATATTAAGTTTTGAAATACTGTAAAACAATCCGGCAAAGAGCAAAATGATAAAACTTCCCATCAGTATTGTTGTAAAAAGCACTGTTTTCTGGTAATTTCTCATCACATTATCAACAACACTTTTTTTCACAATACAGATCAACATGGAGTTATTACTTTCTATAGGACAGTACCCCAGATAGAAAGGCTTATCTTTTCCAAGAAGCTCTAGTCCCTGTTCTTTTTTATCCATCTTTTTTTGGAGCAAAGCAGCCTCTTTTTCTGTTATAGCCTTATCTGCCTTTAAATGCTTCAACAATGAATAATTTCGAAAAAATTTATCTTCACTTTGGTTCGTATAGGTAATATTTTCTTCCTCATCTAACAGAAAGAGATACGCATTCTCATTATAACTCTTCAGTTTTAACATGGAATCTAATTTTGAATGATCATACACGGTTCCAACTGCTGTATAAACTTCCCCATTCATATGATATTCCTGACATGGAATTGCAACCAGATAACCTCCACTTTGTGTTTCTTCATAATTCCAGGCAACCAGCTTTGCAATATTATGGCCATTCCTTAAAGCCAGCAAAAGCTTACCTGGTATGTCAATCCGCATCTTCGTTCCATCTGCTGTCATTGCTTTTCCATTTTCCTGAAGAAATACTAGCCTGCTTCCAGCTTCTTTTTCCCATGCCTCAAAAAAGTTTTGATTTGCATCTGTTTCAGGCGATACTTCTTTCTCCTTAAGAATATAATCTTCAACTAGATGTAACTGGCTATAATATCCATTTACCTGAAGCTCATAGGTTTGCTGTATCTGTTCAACAACAGCTCCCATGCTGCTTTTTCCATTTTCATCAATATACCTGTTCATCCTGTTCAAAAGAAGCTTCATAAATAATATGCTTGAAAAAATGAGCAGGATTATAAGCATTGGTATTATAATTCTCTTTCTTTTTATTACCTTTTGTCTTATCTGCACTTTTATTTTTCAACCTCTATATAGTCTTCCGGTGCTGACGGCTGCTGCCCTTTTGACATAGCTGCAGCCCATGCACTTGATAACGTTGTATCCTTAAGTTGGGTAATCTCACATTCTGGATATAATTTTTTCAAAATGGACATAGTAATATCCGTAAGCAGAATGGAATACTTCTTCTCTTTATCTATTTTTTTCTCATTAACTGCTATGCTTTTTAATGAGAATCCATTTTCTTTATCTTTAACAATAATTTTCATACCAGATGCTATCGGTAATTCATATTTATTAGTTACATAAAAATCCGAATCAAAATCCGCAAGATAATTTCCCACAAGTTCATATACCTGTTTACCATTTATCTTTGCAAGGTATAATGGCGTATCCGAATTCTTTGCTGTCATTAGAGCAACACGATTACTGCTACATTCGCCTTCATAAATAGAAGAAGTGAAATAATAGTATGGTGCCAGAGCTAACTGTATATTATTCTCATTTCTAACCGTAGTTAGTATAGATGATGCCGCATCACGACCATTTTTATCATTCAGTGAAATAGAATACTCATGCTCAAAATTCACAGTCGTTTTTTCTCCTGTAGCTTTACTATTCATTACACTACACAAAGTATCATAAGCCTTTTCTTCATCCATTTCTCCTGACAGCAATCCATGAACAACTTTCAGGCTGGCTGCAAAAGACTTTTGAGCGGAATATCTGATATAAACAGAATTATCTTGAATTTCCTTTTCCAGTCCAGACACATCTTTCATCATTGTCGGAACATCAGTATTCAATGAGATCACACCACTTCCATCCGCAATACGCTTTTGCCCTTCTTCTGAAATCATACAGTCCAGTACATCTAGTGCTATATCTAATTTCTCAGGATTTTTTTCTAAATCTTTGTTAAATGCAATGTTTAAGGACGGAGTCATATTTATAAAAGCCTCATCTGAAGTCTGTGAGAAAAAAGGAATACGGATCAATTCTGCATCCATCTGTTTCTGGAATTCCTGTATAAGTGCCGGATATCCATGAAACATTGCTGCTTTTCCCTCAAGAAATGTTTCTGTTGCAGTAGTAATATCAACGCTGATGTCATCTTTCGTAAAATGTGAGTCTTTTAAAAACGTACTGGTTTGTGAAAGGATACGTTTCCACAATGCAGCATCAAACTTTATATTATCTGCCGAACTTTCTGCTGAGCTTCTCCATTTGATTCCATCAAGACTTGTGAACTCACCAATTGCTCCTGCCTGAATCACTTCTTGAGTAGACCAGTCTTCTGCAAGATCAAGTATATAAGGTTTTATACCATTATCATAAAATTGCTGGCAAGCCTGTGCATATTCCTTATAATTTTTCGGAATCTTGATTCCATACTGATCAAACAATGTCTTGTTGGCAATGAGCGTCTGCGGGATTCCGCAGATAGGTAGCCACTGAATCTCATCTTCTGAATTTTTATAATACTGCAATGCATAGGAATAATACTTAGAGACAACATCATATGAACAAAAATCCATAAGATAC
>OLVR01001704.1_pt1 | contig 19608 bp, 15 predicted proteins | sample 1673261 | NCBI WGS metagenome assembly OLVR01 (sample SAMEA3178938, study PRJEB25190) | human gut metagenome | biome: human gut; feature: human-associated habitat; material: faeces | place: Austria | collected 2013 | reverse complement strand
GGCATACAGGCAAACCGTGCCAGGGCTGGGCGAATCGGACGCATCCGCATGAACCCGATGAGCCTGTGCGAAAGTGGGGACTCAACCGGGGCAGTCAGTCTTGCCGGATTGTTCGAAGGCAGATTCGAACCGTCGAAAGCGGACAACGACACCCTGAAACTGTTCGACATCACTTGCCGTGGCGGTTGGCCTGAAGCGCAAAACATGCCGACAGAGGACGCGCAGATCCTTATTCGCGAATATATCCGCCTCACATTGACGGAAGGGGTTCCGAAACAGGGGTACGATCCGGAAATCGCCAGACGTCTGCTCAATTCGCTAGCCCGCAACGTCAGTCAATCCGTAACATTCGAAACGTTGCGCAAAGACATGTACGGCACCGAGGAACACCTTGACGATTTCATTTCCGCAAGCAAGGTTTCCAAATACGTGGCAATGTTCACCGATATGTTCGTCATCGACGACATCCCCGGCTGGGTGCCGCCACACCGTTCACCGAAACGCATGCTGACCAAACCGCGCCGATACTTCGCCGATCCTTCCATCGCGGCCGCACTGCTTGGCATCAATCCACACGCACTGCTCAACGACTGGCAGACTTTCGGACTGTTGTTTGAAAACCTGTGCATGCGCGATTTGCTGGTATACGCCCGCGCGCTGCCGGATATCGGCATGGAGCCGGTACGTTACTATCACGACGATTCCGGCCTTGAATGCGACGCGATCATCGAACTTGCGGATGGGCGTTGGGCAGGTATCGAAATCAAAAGCAGTCAGGACAAGGTGGAGCAGGCCGCGGAAAATCTGAATCGTATGAAAGCCAAACTGTTGAAGAACCCCCAGGCCCGAGCCAAAGCGCCGGAATTCCTGGCCGTTCTGATAGGCGTCGGCGAGTTCGCCTACCGACGCGAAGACGGCATCTACGTCATTCCGATACGCACGCTAGGAGCCTGACGCGTTATCGATTTGCCGTTGACTTACCGCTGCTGTCTCGTCAACGGTAAGTCTAGACTTGCCACGAATTCGGATTTTCCCTTCTGCAACATTCGGATTTTCCTTTGCGTAGGATTCGGATTTTCTCAGACGGGGGTGAGACGACGATTCAACACGACTTTGGACATGCCATCGATAGCATGGAATCATGCGTTATTTTGAAGATGAAATTTCCGGAATCGACGGCAGCACGGCCACGTTCGTCGGCTACTGCCTTGACAACAGCAGCGAAATCGACCCGAATCGCAAGCGCCCGTCCGTGCTGGTGATTCCCGGCGGCGGCTACGAAATGACGTCCGACCGCGAAGCCGAACCAATCGCCATGCAATTCCTTGCAGCCGGCTTCAACGCGTTCGTGCTGCGCTATTCCGTGAAACCGTCCATCTTCCCGGTCGCGTTGCTGGAAGCGGCCGAGGCGATGCGGCGGATCCGCACGCATGCCGACGAATGGCATTGCGATGCCGACGCGATCGCGGTGATCGGCTTCTCCGCCGGCGGTCACCTTGCCGCCAATCTTGCGACTTCCGCCAGCGACGACGTGCTCGCGGCGCATGGTTACGACGCGGATGCGGTGCGCCCGAACGGCCTGATGCTCGCCTACCCGGTGGTCACGTCCGGCCCGCTCGCCCACCGCGGCAGTTTCGATGCGCTGCTCGGCGACCGCAAGGCCGATCCGGAAGCGCTCGACGCCGTTTCGATCGAAAAGCATATCGACGCGAAGACGCCGCCGGTGTTCGTCTGGCATACCGTTCCGGACGATTGCGTGCCGTATGAGAACACGCTGATGCTCGTCGACGCTTGCAAGAAGGCCGGCGTGAGCGTCGAGGCGCACCTGTTCCCCAGCGGCGGCCACGGCCTGTCACTCGGCACCGCCGAAACCGCATGGCAGGGGGTCAACGGCATCGAACCGTGCGTGCAGGTCTGGCCGAAACTTGCGATCGCGTGGATGCGTCGCACGTTTGCCGCTACCGACGCCACCGCCGCCATGACCGGCTCTGCCACGACCGTCGCGATTGCCGAATAATCGCCATTCCTGCGTTTTTTCTGCGTCTTTTCACGTCTTTTTTGTCGCACGACTTCGCTTTTCGGACCAAAAAATCAAGTCGTGCGACATTTAATCGAGTAAAAATACCCCCTAACCGGCATTTTCCGGACAAAAACGGCATTTAGGGGGTATCGGCGTCGCACGACTTGAAAATAACCGCCAAAAATCAAAGACGTGCGACGTTTTGCGCCACCTAATCGCCAAAATCAGATGGGACGCGACTCGTGCACCATCTGACGATCGCCGTAATACAACGAGTTCAGGCCAGGATTCGCCGGCGTGCCCCACGCGGACGCCGGACGCGCCGGACGCACCGGACAGCCGCTGAGCACGCTGGACAGCTGCCGGACAACCATTGAACAACCACCGGGCACCACCGGCCGAACACCACCTACAAGCACACGCACATAGGCTCCCATAGGCACATATTGACGATTTGTGCAGATTTGCCACCCGTCGTCGCACTGCGACGCACACTGCATAGACCCGTTGGTAGTCTGTGATTGGTTCGCAACGACACATTCGTTGCGCCCGATGGAAAAGCAAGCCACACGAACCGACCCCGCGCAACCGCGCAAAACCACACAGAGAGACCTATGAATATCATCAATTTCTTCGTCAACCTCATCAAGGACCCCCGTACCGCGATCGCCAGCTGGATTGCCATGGGCGTCGCGCCGACCCTCGGCTTCATTTTCCTTATCGTCTTCATTGAGACCGGCGTGGTGTTCTTCCCGTTCCTGCCGGGCGATTCGCTGCTGTTCGCGGCCGGCTTCTTCGCCGCCCCCGACGCACAGACCGGCGTGTCAGCGCTGCCGCTGTTCGCGCTGCTACCGGTGGTCTGGTGCGCCCCGATCATCGGCGACCAGTGCAACTACTGGATCGGCCACTTCTTCGGACGTCGCATCATCGAATCCGGCAAAGTCAAGGCCATGACCCCGGAGCGCATCGAGAAAACCGAGAAGATGATTGAGAAGTGGGGCCCGCTGGCCGTGTTCCTTGGCCGTTTCTTCCCGTTCATCCGCACGTTCATGCCGTTCATTTCCGGTATTTCCGGCATGCGTTGGAGCCGTTTCACGCCGTTCTCGGTGCTCGGCGGCCTGTGCTGGTCGACGCTGTTCACGCTGCTCGGCTATTTCTTCGGTGGCATTCCGGCCGTGCAGAAGCATTTTGAATTGGTGATTATTGCGATTCTTGTGCTGTCGCTGATTCCTACGATCGTCGGCCTGCTCAAGGCCAAGTTCGGCAAGAAGAAGCCGACTGCCGAGGACACTGCGGAAACCGCCGACGCCGAATAAGCAGCGTTCAATCGTCGTAAAAATATCGGCGAATACAACGCAAGCACAACACGCGGAGTGTGGAATTGCATTTTTCCACACTCCGTACTAATATTTCGAGAGTTGTCTTGCTAAACAAGGTGACGCACATGGGGCTGTAGCTCAGTTGGTAGAGCGCTTCGTTCGCATCGAAGAGGTCGCGGTTTCGACTACCGTCAGCTCCACGAAGCCCGCTGCATTCATTCCACCGCAGCGGGCTTTTTCTTTTGTTTTCCGCCGTTTCCGGCATTTCTTGCGATTCCCATACGCACTTTCCAGCGCTCTTCGCACCGTGCATACGCCCGTCCGCACGCACGCACCGCGCCGTCCGCACCGGCCACGCAAACGCAACCCAGCCGAATCGCCATACATGCCGACTTCTAAAAAGCCATTTAACGGGGTCATTTTCGCGATTTTTACGATTTTAACCCCGTTAAAATCGCATTTTTCGCAAAACCCGTACGATAGTCCACGTCAAACAGTCCACACAAACCCAAAAATACGTTAAACTAGCGTTTTAACGGGGTTATTTTTGCAGTTTTCGCAATTTTGACCCCGTTAAACCACATCTCAGGGATTATCGGTATCTAAAAAGTCACAAGGAGCACCACATGAGCACCTATCGCAGAGAGCACTATTTGGCCAAGCTCCGTCCTTTCTACAACGATTCCGGTCTCATCAAAGTAATCACCGGCATCCGCAGATGCGGCAAATCCAGCCTGCTCATCACAGTTCTCAACGAGCTCTTTGAGCAGGGAATCCCTGAAACCAATCTCATCTACCTCAACCTCGATCGCCGCGAATACCGTAACGTGACCACTCCGGACCAACTCGATCAACTCATCGAACAAGCCATGTCGAATGCCTACGGTGCAGGACTGCGTTATCTGTTCATCGATGAAGTACAGAACGTGAAAGGCTTCGAAACCGTCATCAACGGCTGGCGGGAGGAAGGCAATTGCTCCATTTTCATCACTGGCTCAAATTCCTATCTGCTGTCCGGAGAGCTTGCCACGAAACTTACCGGCCGCTATATCAAGCTGGAAATGTTCACCCTTTCCTTTCAGGAATACCTCGGCATGCGGAATTTCCTAAACAAACCGGAAATTCCGGTATCGCAAGCCTTCCGCGACTATCTCACATACGGCGGGTTCCCGAAATCGCTGGAATATGACGATCCCGACGCAAAAGCCGCATATATTCAAGACGTCATCGGGCAGATCTTCAACAAGGACATCACCGCCCACAAAAAAGTACGCAATCGCGATACTTTCACCCGTGTGCAGGACTATCTCATCAATAATTTCGCAGCGCCCACGAATCTTTCCGGCATTATCGCGTATCTGAAACACAGCGAAGGCATCAGCATCAAACGCGAAACGCTTTCCAGCTACGTCCGTCTGCTGGAAAGCGCCAAAATCCTCTACAAGTGTCCTCGCTTCGATCTGAAATCCCGCAAGTCGCTCAGGGGCGGGGAAAAATACTATCTTGCCGATCCCGGTATCCGGTTCGCCCGTAATACCGATACGCGAGTCAGCTACGGTCCGTCACTGGAGAACGCGCTATATACGCATCTGCGGTCGAAAGGCTATGACGTCAGCGTCGGCACCATCGGCAAACTTGAATGTGACTTCATTGTCCGAAAGCGCAACCAGTACGCCTATATCCAAGTGTCTATGAGCGTTCAGGATCCGCAGGTCGAGGAACGCGAATATCGCCCGTTCAGCAAATTGGCGGACGGGTATCCGAAATACCTGTTCACATTGGATCCGCTACCATTGCAGCGCGACGGCGTACGTCACCTCAATCTCATGGAATTTCTGCAAAACGACGGCGATATCGACTTCGATTAAACATTAATAATGGCGATTATGTCGTGTGGCGCGCCGGTTGTGCAGACGCACCACACGCATTGCGGAGGCGTCAGGCGTTGCGGCTACGTACGTAGGCGTCGAGCGTGGCGGCGGTGATGCCGTCGTAGCCGTTGATTGAGGCGAATTGCGGGCCGTTGGAATTGTCGATGCGCATGAAGCCGGTCTGGCCGAGCGTGGTGGCACCGGATGCGGCCGCGGAGCGCAGGCCGGACATGGAATCCTCCACCGCGATGCAATACTTCATGTCTTCGGGCGCGATGCCAAGCTTGCGGCCCGCCGCAAGATACGGTGCGGGCGACGGCTTCTTCTCGACATCGTCATCGCCGCACACGTAACCGGCGAACGTGCCGGCCGGTGCCTGCGCGATCAGGTTTTCCGCCAGATGACGCGGCGATGTGGTGACAAGCATCGACGGCACGCCCGCCTCCTTCAGCGACAGCAGCACGTCTTCGACGCCATTGATCCACGGAATGCGCTCGAATTCCTTCTGCGCCACGTAATCGATCATGCCTTTGCCGATTTCCTCTATCGACAGCTTGCAGCCGTGCTCCACCATGCGGCGGGCCACGTCCGGAACCGGCGTTCCGGAACCCTGCCAAGCGAGGTCCTCATCCCAGTATCCGCCGTGGTCGGCTGCGATTTTCAGCTCGCCTTCATGCCAATACGGTTCGGAATCGATCAGCGTGCCGTCCATGTCCCAGAACACGGCTTTGAGCATCAGCTTCGAAACTTCCTGGGCGCCGTTCTGGATACCGTTGTTCAGCTCGGTCATTACGTTTCCTCGCAATCGTTACGCTTCGTTCTCCGATAGCTACATTCTTCGTCAGCTACGACCATTTCAGCAGAGCGGCACGACGGAAGCGCTTCAGCGCGCAGAAAAAACAGGACGGTTCCATCAAGCCGGTCCGCCAATCGGTTCATACCAATCGGCTCGCACCAATCGGTTCACGCAAACCGACTCATGCACAAGCCAATTCGCGCAAGCCAACGCAGCAACCAACCCATAGCAACGGAGGCACTTGGAAATCCCCCAAGTGCCTCCGCAACGAACAACGCATCCGACGAAATCGGTCGGCCGCAATCGCAGCAATCCGTCATAGACCCCTTTTAGACGAATCGCAAGACTTGCGTGCGACTACTCCTGAGCCTCCTGCTCCTGAGCGGCCTTCTCGGCATTCTCCGCCTTCCAGCGGGCAATGCAACGCTCGACGCGCTTGTAGCCGATGATCTTCGGATCCAAGCCGGCCTCGCGGAAAATCGCGGCAGGCGAGCCACCCTCGGCATACCTGCGCATGCAGTCGTCACGGAATTCCTTGGAATAGCAAATTCGATACTGAGTGACTGATTCCACAGCATCGAGAGACCCCAGGTATTTGCGGGTCTTTGCGGTGAACGCAACTCTTGGCACTGTACGCTCCTAACCTTTCTGTATCCACCGCATGCCCTCCCCCGATTCTTCGCGGAAATAAGCAGTCATATTTCATCGAAGCTGTGGGCCAGCCGGAAGAAATACGAACTTCAACGCGGACACGTAATATTATTCCTCACAATAGAGACATCATTGCGAGACAGATGCGGCGTTATGAGTAGTTGCATACCAAAAATCGGGCATACCCCCGCGATATATGCCCGATTTTGCTGTTTTTTTAGATTTTTTTAGGGTTTTCCAGCGCTTTTCAGGAAAGTCAGCGAATGGGCTGTCAGCGAATTCCCCAAACTACCACTGACCTGGAGCCCATATCGTCCCCCTCTTCCGCACGTTCCGCCCGTACGGATTCGCGCGACGGAAGCTGCCGTGCATCGGCTCGCAGCTGCCTGCGCCACATGCGCGCGCGCTGGGACCGCTCGACTTCCACGATGCCACCGTCCGCGTCCGCGGCGAACACGCTGGAACCGGCCGGCTTGCGCAGCCGCTCCACTTGGCGGCGCAGCTCGCGGTTCTCTTCCTCAAGTTCGAGGATGCGCGTGATTCCAGCCAGGTTGACGCCTTCCTCCTGGCTGAGTTGCTGCGCCTGCGCGAGGCGGGAGATGTCGCGCAGCGAATAGCGTCGCGCGCCCCCTTCCGTACGTTGCGGTACGACCAAGCCAAGGCGATCGTACTGGCGCAGCGTCTGCGGATGCACGTTGGCGAGCTCGCCGGCCGCACCGACCGAGAAGACGGGCAGCTCGATGTCGAAACCGACTTCGGCGGCACCGTCCAGGTCGGCCCGGCCGGCCACGATCGCCATGGCGCACATTTCATACAGCCGCTTGATCTGCCGTGCGGCGCGCGCTTGGGAGGCTTGGGAAGTCCGCGATGAGCGTGCCATGGCGGTCAGCGCTCCCGAGCGAGCTCGTCGGCGAAGTCACCGCATGCCTTGTCGAATTCCTTCGCGGCATGCTTGGCAACGAGGTTCGGATGCTCCGGAATGCGGATCTCCACACGACCGACCAAATCGCCGTTCTCGTGCGGATTCACCACGCCCTTGCCCGAAATGCGCACTTCCGCGCCGCTGGACGAGCCGGCGGGCACTTTGAAGGCGATTTCGTTTCCGTCGATGTCCTTCGCCGTCACTTTCGCGCCGTTCACGGCTTGGCTGACGGTGATGGGCAGCGGCATGATGATGTCACGTCCGCGCAGGGTGAATTTCGGGTCTTCGGCGACGGTGATATGCAGGTACAGATCGCCGTTTTTGCCGCCATTGCGGCCCGGCTTGCCCTTACCGGTGAGACGGATCTTCTGCCCGTCGCGCACGCCGGCGGGGATGTGCGTCTTGAACTTCTTGCCGTCCGCGGACAGCGAAACCGTGGCTCCCTTGACGGCCTGGCGGAAGGTCAGGCGGATCTTGGAGTTGCGGTCCTCGCCGTTTTCCGGCTGCGGCTGCTCGTAATCGTCAGCGCCGTAGCGTTCGTAGGCGGAGCCTGCGCCCGGGCCGCCCGCACCGCCGCCGAACATCGAGAAGATGTCGTTGAGGTTCGGATTGCCGCCGCCATTGGTCTGGAAGCGGATACGCGAGCCATTGCCGCCCATGCCTGCGCCGCCGCCGAACATCGAGCCGAAGATGTCGGAGAACGCGCCCGCGTCGAAGCCGCCCTGGCCGGAACCGCCGGCGAAACGCGCGCCGCCCATGCCGAACTGGCGGATCGCATCGTATTTCTGACGATTCTCCTTGTTGCTCAGCACGTCGTACGCTTCGGAGATGTCCTTGAACTTCTCCTCCGCTTCCTTCGTCTTGTTCAGGTCGGGATGGTATTTGCGCGCCAGCTTGCGGTACGCTTTGGTGATTTCGGCGTCGGTGGCGTCTTTGGAGACACCGAGGACCTTATAGAAATCCTTGCTCAGCCATTCATTCTCAGCCATGATGTGCCTCCTTTCGTGAGGTTTTCATGCAGTAAAAAGTACAGTTTTTCAAACTTTCAAACAGTTGTCGTTGAACCGTTGTTTCAGGTAATCGAAGGCCCCTCGTTTTTCAGAGGGGCCCGATTACTCGTCACATGCGTTTCGCGCGGATACGCGGATTGTGCGAATGCGCGATCAGTTCTGCGGAGAAGCCACGACCACACGGGCCGCGCGGATCACGCGGTCGCCGATGCGGTAGCCGGCTTCCACCACGGTGTCGACGGTTTCCTTCTCGGCATTCGGATCCGGCTTGTGCAGGATCGCGTCATGCTTCGTCGGGTCGAAATCCTCGCCCTTTTCGCCGAACTTCTCAACGCCGAACTTCTCGAACGCCTTGTCGATCTTGTTGGCGACGGCCTTGAACGAATCGTCCATTTCGCTGTGTTCGCGAATGCGGTCGATGTCGTCGAGGGCCGGCAGCAGGGCGGTCAGCACGTCGATGATGCCGTGCTGACGGAAGCGTTCCTGCTCCTTCTGCGCGCGGTTGCGGAAGTTGATGAACTCCGCGCGTTCGCGCTGCAGTGCCTCCAAGTATTCGGCGGCTTCCTTCTTGGCCTGGCCAAGGGGGGTCAGCGTATCGTCGGCCTTGCCGTCGGCAGCGCCTGCCTTGTCAGCACCGTCAGCGGCAGCGGAATCGCCATTTTCTTGCGATTGCGCGGCAGCCGGCTGAGCTGCACCTTCCTGCGTTGCGCCAGCGGCGGCAGCGGCGGAATCGGCGGAAGCGCCGTCAGCAGCGGAAGCGGCGGCCGGGGCGGCCTGCCCGGACAGGTCATCCATGTCGGGCAGGTCGTTCAGGTACTCGTCCTTGTTGAAATCGGACATGATTACTTGTTGTCCTTGTCGTCATCGTCCACGACTTCGGCGTCAACCACGTCGTCGTCGGAGCCGTTGGAAGCGGAGCCGGCAGCGCCTGCGCCAGCAGCGCCGGCCGCACCGGCGGCGTCGGCGGCACCCTGCTGTGCGTAGAGGGCCTGGCCGATCTTCTGGGCGGAGGTCATCAGCTCGGTCTGGGCGGACTTGATCTTCTCAATGTCCTCACCCTTCAGGGCTTCCTTGAGCTCGTTGACCTTGTCGGTGACTTCCTTGGCCACATCGTCGGAGAGCTTGTCCTTGTTGTCATTGACGAGCTTCTCGGTCTGATAGGCGAAGGACTCGGCCTGGTTGCGGGTCTCGGCGTCTTCCTTACGCTTCTTGTCCTCGGCCTCGTGGGCTTCGGCTTCCTTGACCATGCGGTCGATCTCGTCCTTCGGCAGGCCGGAACCACCGGTGATGGTCATGGACTGTTCCTTGCCGGTGCCCTTGTCCTTGGCGGACACGTGCACGATGCCGTTGGCGTCGATGTCGAAGGTGACCTCGATCTGCGGGATGCCACGCGGAGCCGGCGCGATGCCGGTCAGCTCGAAGGTGCCCAGCGGCTTGTTGTCGCGAGCGAACTCACGCTCGCCCTGGTAGACCTGGATGAGCACGGACGGCTGGTTGTCTTCAGCGGTGGAGAAGACTTCGGAACGCTTCGTCGGGATGGCGGTGTTGCGCTCGATCAGCTTGGTCATGATGCCACCCTTGGTTTCGATGCCGAGGGACAGCGGGGTCACGTCGATAAGCAGGACGTCCTTACGGTCGCCCTTGATGACGCCGGACTGCACGGCTGCGCCGACGGCCACGACTTCATCCGGGTTCACGGACTGGTTGGCTTCCTTACCGCCGGTGAGCTCCTTGACGAGCTCCTTGACGGCCGGCATACGGGTGGAGCCGCCGACGAGGACCACGTGGTCGATGTCGGAGACGCTGATGCCAGCGTCGCGCAGCACGTTGTTGAACGGGGTGCGGCAGCGGCCCAGCAGGTCGGAGGTCATTTCCTCGAAGTGGGCACGGGTCAGGGTCTCGTCCAGGTGCACCGGGGTGCCGTCAGGGGTCATGGCCAGGTACTGCATGGAGATGGAGGTGCTGGTGGAGCTGGACAGTTCCTTCTTGGCCTGCTCGGCGGCTTCCTTCAGACGCTGCAGGGCGATCTTGTCCTTGCTCAGGTCAACGCCGTACTTGTTCTTGACTTCGCCGACGAGCCAGTCGATGATCTTCTGGTCCCAATCGTCGCCGCCCAGGTGGTTGTCGCCGTTGGTGGCCTGCACCTGGATGGTGGAGAAGCCGTCGTCGTCCTTGCCGATTTCCAGCAGGGACACATCGAAGGTGCCGCCACCGAGATCGAAGACCAGGATGCGCTCGTCTTCCTTGCCCTTTTCAAGGCCGTAGGCCAGTGCGGCTGCGGTCGGCTCGTTGATGATACGCAGGACGTTCAGGCCCGCGATGGTGCCGGCGTCCTTGGTGGCCTGACGCTGGGCGTCGTTGAAGTATGCCGGGCAGGTGATCACGGCGTCGGTGACCGGTTCGCCAAGGTAGGCTTCGGCGTCGCGCTTCAGCTTCATCAGGACCTGGGCGGAAATCTCCTGCGGGGTCCACTTCTTGCCGTCGATCTCAACGGTCCAGTCGGTGCCCATGTGGCGCTTGACGGAGCTGATGGTGCGGTCGACGTTGGTGACGGCCTGACGCTTGGCGACTTCGCCGACCAGAATCTCGCCGGACTTGCTGAATGCCACGACCGACGGTGTGGTGCGAGCGCCTTCGGCGTTCACGATAACGGTGGGCTGGCCACCTTCAAGAGTTGCGATGCAGGAATTGGTAGTACCCAGATCGATGCCAACTGCGCGTCCCATAACTTGTCTCCTTTGTAGATAGGTTCGCTATACGTTCTTTTCGTTCTTCGCTCGAGTTTCGGATCGCCGTTTCCGGATTGCCGTCTCTCATGCTTTCCAAAACTTGAGCCTACACCACTCAACTTTGAATCGCAAGTTATTATTCCCGAAATCGCAAAAATTCTTGAGCACACCTCACTCAACTTTGCGCAAAACCCAAAACCGCCGGCGCTGGGGAGCATCTCAGCGGCGGCGGTTTCGGGGATTATCGGAGGTTATTCAGCCAATCAGCGGTCGTTCTTGGCGGCCTTCGCGGTCTTGATGAGCATCGCGACGGCAACCAGCATGGCGATCGCAACAGCCGCAGCCAGCACAGCGGTGCCGGTCTTGCCGAGCAGTGCGGCGCCAAACGGGCCGGCCTTCGTATCGTTGTTGACCTTGCCGGAAGCGATCACGCCGTTCTTGTCAGCGTTGCCAGCGCCCGGCTTGCCGTTGTTCTTGTCGGCGGAGTTGGCAGCTGGAGCCTGGAAGTCGACGGTCACGGCCTTGCCGGACTGGCGGCCGGTGACGGTGAGCTTGTATTCGGAACCTTCGGTGACGCCGTCCAGCGCGATCGGAGTGGTCTGTGCGGTCTTGACGCGCACGCCGGAGAGCGGAGTGGAGGAATCGGACGCGGCCACGGTCTTGTCGTTCTTGTCCTTCAGCTCGTAGCTGAGCACAGCGTCGCCGTTGAAGCCGTCGACGTCCGCGGTGAACTTGCCGTCGGCAGCAGAGACCTTCACAGTGCCGTTGTCAGACAGTGCCTTCTGCGATTCGGTGGAAGTGGCCAGTCCCAGAGCGCCAGCGATGGTGTAGAAGTTGTCGGTCTGGTCGGTCAGGCCGATGACGCGCTGTGCGCCAGGGCCGGAAGCCGCGATACGCAGCTGGGTGCCGGTGTGCTCCATGTCGCCGCCGTTGTAGCCGCCGTCTGCATCGCGAGAATCGTCCTGGGCGGTGCCGTAGGAGACGACCATGTTGTTGCCATCAGCGGTCTTCAGCACGGTGGACAGTGCGTAAGCCGGCTGGGCGTTGAGGATCTGGGAGGTGTGCGCGTGGTCGGCGGTGACGATCACCAGCGTGTTCGTGAGGTCCACGTTCTGCATGGCGTAGGCAATGGCCTGGTCGAAGTCGTCGGTCTCGCCGATCTGGCCGCAGGCGTTGCCTGCGTGGTCCTGCTTATCGATCGAGGCGCCCTCGACCTGCAGGAAGAAGCCGTTCTTCTGGCCGTTCGGGTTGTCATTCAGCAAATCGAGCGCCTTCTTGGTCATGTCCTTGAGCGAGGAGCCCTGATTGCCGAGCCAGTCGGCGTTCGGGGTGCACACGGTCGGGCTGGCGTCCTTAGCTGGATCCTTGGCGGTGGCCTTGGACGGGTTGAACTTGGTCGGCATGTTGCCGTCGCTCATCAGGGCGAGCACTGGCTGGCCGTCCTTGTACTGCAGCGCGTTCATGGCAGCCGGATCGTTCTCGACGGTCTGGAAGCCCATTTCCTTGGCCTGCTCCCACACAGTCTTGCCCTTGTATTCACCGCCCTGCACGGTCTGACGGAAGTACTTGGAACCACCGCCGATGGTTACGTCAGCGCGGGTGTCGAGCAGCTGCTCGGAGATGGAGCCGATGCCGCCGTTTTCCTTAAGCTGGTTGATGAGGCACTGCTTGGAGGCATTGTTGGACGTGCCGTCGGTCTTGCCCTGTGGGCCGTAGCAGGCACGTTCGGACGAATGCGATTCCAGCACGGCCGGGGTAGCATCCTGGATTTCGGCGGTGGTCACATTGCCGGTGGCTTTGCCGGCCGCCTTGGCCAGCTCGAAGAGGTTCAGCTGCGGATTGCCGTAAATATCAACGTCAACGGCGTTGTTGTAGGTCTTGGTGCCGGTGGCCCATGCGGAACCGGATGCGGAGGAATCGGTTACGGGGGTAAGCTTGCCCGGATTGGGGTTGGCGACCAGCTTGCCGTCGCCATCCTTGCCGACAGCGCTGTCCTTGCTGCCGTTGCCGACCGAGAAGGTGGTGTACTGGCCAGTACCAGCCTGCACGTCACCAAGCGCGCTCGGCTGGCCGACCGCGTCAAGTCCGTCGAAGTGGCCGTTGGCGCCCTTCAGATAGTCACGGGCGACGGTGATTTCCGAATCGCCCATGCCGTCGCCGATGAACAGCACCACATTCTTGGCTTTTTTGTTGCCGATAGCTGCGATGCGCTGCGCGCCGCCGTGTTGCGCCAGTTCCGCAACGGACTTGCCGTTGGGGCTGTAGGTGGTGTCGGCCGCGAGCGCCGGTGCGGCGAGCGCGCCGAGCGTCGCTACGGATGCGACCGCTGCGATCGCGCCCTTCAAAGCTTTGTGCTTGCTCATGTTTCTTCTTTCTTCCATGCAGTTTCTTCCGTGCCGTCCAACCTGCCGTTTCGGTTGCGCCCGTTAGGTAACGCCCGTTTCGACCATGTTTTCCGGCTGCGCGGAACCTTTCCGCGGCTGCATTGCTTGGATCTTTCGATGCCACCGCCCACGCTATGCGCCGCAAGCCAACGCACACCGCACTACAGAAGAACGACAGATGAACACTCATCGCCATATGATGACCGCAACATATCCACCGCATGAACAGGGGGAATACGGCCAATAAAATCGCCATATTCCGTCAAACAACACCCCCACCGCACCCCACAAGCCAAAATCCCCCACTGGCTGGATAAATCCAACCTCTCAGACCCCACTCACACGCCAAAAATCCCAGTGACTGGATAAAAACCACCTCTGACGCACCACTCACGCGACTAAATCATCCAGCCACTGGGAAAAATGCCCGCGCCACTCAGCCCCGCGCAACCCGCGCCGCGCGCGTGGCCTTTACGGCCACGAACACGGACCGCACCAGCAGCACGCACAGATAGCAGGCGAACATAATCGCCCCAACTCGTGGCGAAACCTCCCCCGCAATCCACGTGCCGAGCGGCGCGGTCACAGCCGCCGTCACGCCAATAATCAGCGCGGTTTTCACATGCGCTAGCTTGCGCTTCAAGTTCGCCGCGCTGGTCGTGATCGAATTCGGAAACATCGCCAGCAGCGAAGTGCCGCGCGCAATCAGGTCGGACGCGCCAAACAGCATCGACAGCGACGGCACCGCAAGCGCACCACCCCCGATGCGCAGCAGTCCCGCCAACGTGCCGATGATCACGCCCAGCAACGCCAGGCAGATGCCGGTCGTTACGCTCATGACGATCTGGTGGTCGCGCGACGGCACAAAACTCACCTGATTGATCACCACGAACACGAGAAACGCCACGAAAATCCACCGCAGCACCAGTTCCGGCAGCCGCGACAGCAGCCAGCTGCCAATCTGCCCGCCGACGAACATACCGCAGAACAGCAGGACCGCGGCGAGCCAGTCGACATGTCCGCCGGTCGCGTACGAAACAACACCGGAAATGGAGGTCGGCACGATCGCCAGCGTGGACGTGGCGGCCGCGTTGCGTTGAGATAGCCCCAGCCGCCGAGCGAAGCATGATAAGCGTAGCCGACGATGCCGCCGATGTACCCCCACCAACATGCCGACCACAATCAGCACGATGATGCTGCGCGCCGACCCGTCAAGCGCCGTCTCCCCCGCTCGCGATTCCATCTTTTGCGATTCCGTTCGTACGGCATCCGCCTGATCCGCAGTTTCCCCTTCATCACACATGGCAGCTCCTTCCACGTCTTCCGCGCCCGATACTACCCACCTGCCGCGCGCAGCAATCAGCCGATTCCATAATTTTGCGATTTCGCCGCCGCAGCGCCCGGTTCACGCGCTTTCTCGCTTATAGATGGCGGATTCGCAGGATCGACGGATGGTATCTCGCTTATAGATGGCGGCCCCTTGCGGAAACAAGACATCTAGGGGGCATGCATGCTACCCCCTAACGACCTATTGCCCAAACCGACCCGCCACCTATAAGCGAGATACCACCGGACACCCGGCCGAATCCGCCATCTATAAGCCAGATACCCAGCCAAAACCACGACCGCACGCCTACACCCACGCCTACACCGGCACACCCGCACGCCCACACCCACGCAAGACCCATTGCACACACCCCCGTACGCACACGACCGCGCGCGGACCGACAAAATCGCAAGTCATGAGCGAAAAGGGGCATCAAAAGCACCCAAAACAGCCCGAATCACACCCCCATCCGCTCACAGACAAGCAAAACCAGCCCAACTCACAAGTCGTGAGCAAAAAGGGAGGCCACCCAACATCAAAACAGCCCGAAACATCCAGAATCGTACCCCCATCCGCTCACAACCCATGCTCCAGCACGATTCAGGCCATATGCGCACCGCAACAACACCCCTGCGCAACATCAGACATGCACACGCACGCAAACACAAGTACACACACTGAAACGCAACACGTACCACAAGCACACAAACACCACGCACCACATACCGAGCACGACCAGACGCACACCCCCGCACACCGGAGAAGCGATGTCACCGGCCTGCGGCGGCGCTAGGCTAGACACTACCCCCGAACACCAGACGAATGGCGCGCGCCGGCCCCGGCGCACAACCCGTGCCGCACAATCCAGGAGCGTCGCCATAGCCGCGCGAGCCCCACAAAAGCGCAGCCAGCCACAAACACGAGTAGTCCGATCACCGCAGCCGCCACGGCTGTCATTTCGCCCGGCTCGTCGTATTGCGTCTTGTCTGGCACTTTCGGATTCGGAATCCGGTGCCCGCGCACGAGCAGCCTGTGTGAGTTGACACCGTACGGCGTGCACGTGATCAGCGTCGCGTAATCGGCCCCGGACTCAATATTCAGCTTGCTGATTTCGCTCGGCAGCACCACTGAGATCTGGTCCACTTGGTACGTGTACGTTTCGTCGAGCACGTGGAATGCGAACGTGTCGCCTTTTTTCAGTTCGTCGAGGCCGGTGAGCAGTCGCGCGGATGGCAGTCCGGTGTGTCCGGAGACTACCGCGTGCGTGGTCGCTCCGCCTACTGGCAGCGAGGTTCCGGCCAGGTGTCCGGCGGCGATTTGCAGTACGCCGTCGCTGGTGCCGTGGTATACGGGCAGTTTCACTTTGATGCGCGGTATGGTCACGTACCCCATGATGCCGGTGCCGGTCACGTCGAGCGTTTCATCATATTCGCGCTTCTGCGCGTCGGTCATGTGCCACCGATCGCCGTTCGCGGCGAGCCGTTCGTTGTATTCGTGCGCCGCTTTCAGCATGGCTTTGCGTTCGGCGCCGGACATGTCTTTGGTTTGTTCCACGTAGCCTGCTACGGCGTATGACTGGTGCATGCGGTTCCACCAGTCGCTGAATGTCGGATACGCGATGAGGCCCAGCGCACCGATCATGGCGATTGCGGAAATGGCAATCATCACATTGAGCAGCGCATTCGATTTCTTATGCTTGGCAGCCGGTTTAACCTGCGCACCCGGTTTAACCTGCGCATCCAATTCGACTTGCGCAGCTGGCTTGGCGTCCGATTCATCCGTCACGTTATTTATGCTACGCCCGCTTCCGCAAAGCCGTCTTGGCAACGATCAGCAGCACCAAACCCGCGCCCAAGATGGCCACGGCAATCCAAGCGGCCTGCTGCACGTCGGCGCCGGTGTGCGGCTGGTCCGGCGTGGTGGGTGGCGTGTGCGTGTTGGTGATTTCAGTGGAGTCGCCTTCCACATCAGAGATGGTGGTGTAGCCGTCGGGCACCGCCGCTTCGACCACGGTCCATTCGTGGTCCGCGTCGAGCGCTGTCCACGAATGCGTCCACTTGTTGGACTCGTCCAGTTTCACGTTTTCCACGGGCTCGCCGTCGCGCAGGAGTTTCACGGTGATGGATTCGGGGCGCTTGCCGTCAGAATTGTTCCGGTCATTCCAGATTTTGCGCACGGTGCGTTCCACGGTTTTCGGCGGTTGCGCCACACATTCGGTTTTCGGTTCGATACTCAGCACACGCGACCCGCCGGAGACGCCGTCTTCGGGCACTGCGACGAGCATGCTGCCGGAAGAGCACGTCCATGTCTGGTTCTTTCCGGAGGCGTTGGTGACCTTCACGTCAACGCTGTCGGACACGGCCAAGTACAGGCCGTCGGACAGTTCGGTGAAGGTCAGATGTCCGGAAGCGTTGGTGACACCGGTTGCCGTGGCGTCGGGTTGGTTCACTGCGATGAGTCCGGCGAGCGTGTTGGCCATGTCTCGCCACACCTGCGCGTCCTTGCCGGTCATCTTCGACCAGTCGACGGGGTAGGCGGTGGAGTCGGTGAACGGTGCGACGGGCTCGAAGGTGGCACCGCCGCTTGCCGGGATCTGCCCGACTTTGTAGAGGTTGAAGCTGGCGTCCGAAATGGCGAAGTTGGTAGAATCGTCGCCAGTTTCGGAGTCCGAGCTTTTATGCTGGTAAGAAATGGCGATGCTGCCGCTGGCAGAGTCTGTTGTTGGAGCCGCGACGGCATCGCGAGTAGTGAATGCACAGGCTGCCGCGGCGAATGTGGCGGCGATTGCGCAGCATGCGGCGATGACGCGGCTTGCGATCGTGCGTTCCTTCATTGCCGACCCCTCTTCTGTGGATTGGAAAGTAAGCATGTTTGATTCGCCCCCAACGGCAAACCGGAAAATATATGGAGCCAGGCTGGATACTCAAGAAAATTAGGCAGTGTACAAGGGATTGAGGTGGTCCAGCCCAGCATATGTGGGTTCAGTTATTATTTAATTTTTAGTTTTTAAATTATGTATTGCGATTCCCGTGAGCCGCTGCTGACTTGCGTCAACGCGGCTCACGGGTTTCGTATGGTTACTTCAGATTCTTATGGAATCCGGAGGATCAGGCATTGCGACGACGCAGAGCCATCACCAGGGTCGCGCCAGCAAGCACGAACACGGCGATACCAGCCACGTACAGCAGCACGGTGCCCATGCCACCGGTGGACGGGAGGTTGGAGCCCTTCTTGTTCACGACGTCGGCCTGAACGGTACCATTCATCTTATCACCGTCAGTCTGATTAATCTTCAGAGAAGTCAGCGCCGGATCGTCAGACAATACATCGTGATCAGCAGTGATGGTGAAGAGCGTGTCAGCAGCAGTGTTATAGCCTGCCGGAGTGTGGGTCTCCACGAGCTTGTACTCGCCATCATCAATGCGGGAGAAAGATCCAGTGTAGGTGAAATGCCCCTCGGTGCCGCCCCTCGTCAGAGCGATCTCTTTACCGACCTTATTCCACTCCTCGCTCTCGCCATTCTTGTACTTCTTGTACAGCGTGAACTTCGGCATATCACTTTCCGCCGGGTCACCCTGATCGAAGGTCTTGTTGACGTTCAGCTGGTAGGTGAAGACGATGACCTTATCTTTCGGAGTCTCACCAGTCGGAGAGTCTGCACCATCGCCAGTGTAGTTCGGATTGTTGGAGTATTCGAGCTTAGCCTCGTTCGGGTTACCCGCAGAACCAATCACAGCATTCTTGTTCAGCGTGGATGCATATTCGACAGTGAACTTGCCACCTTTAGCAACAGCAATGGCTTGACCCTCGGAATCAGTAAGAGACTTGACATCGTTGATGGTGAGGGTGAACGTGCTATCAGCAGTGGTAGTAGTCGGGTTCAGAGTCAGGGTGTACTGGCTCGCCGGAACGACGGTTTCCTCATACTTAACAATGAAGCCAGAAGCCTCCGGATAAGTCAAACCAGCCGACTGCGTATCCTTAAAGACCAGCTTGTAGGTCTTGTACGCCGCGAAATCGTCCTTGTCCGTCGGCAAGGTGGCGGTCAGCTTAAATGGAACCGTATCGTTCACGTCGTAGTCAGCAGAATCCTGCCACCCAGTGGTAGTGCCTTCGGAGTCGTTGGCATCCTGGACCTTCTTCTCGAAGGTCGGCTTATCGGCCTTGCGGGCGATGGTCACGACTTCATTGCCAACAACCTTGACAATGTACAAAGTAGCTGCATCATTACCGGTCACAGTGTCCTTGTCCTTGGCGAGGTAATAACCAGCCGGGACCTTGCTCAGCTGAGCTGCGGCCGATACTGTGCCGTATGCATCGCCAGTCAAATCAACGAACTTGTTGATAGTTTCAAGCTTCATCGAATCGGAGGCACTGCTCTCAAGCCCAGCCACCTTCTTGGCAGCATCAGCGGCTGACAGATTAGTGCCGCCATCACCAGCTCCATTCGCGGTCTTGAAGTTCTGGCCAGCTGCAACGTTGCCAAGAGAACCATCACTACCGTACGTACCAGTAAAAATCTGGTAGACGGAATAGGTGTGGGTATCGTTGGCTTCAACCGCGATACCACCAGTTGGGT
>OLVR01001697.1_pt1 | contig 19691 bp, 17 predicted proteins | sample 1673261 | NCBI WGS metagenome assembly OLVR01 (sample SAMEA3178938, study PRJEB25190) | human gut metagenome | biome: human gut; feature: human-associated habitat; material: faeces | place: Austria | collected 2013 | reverse complement strand
GCTTCGCAGCATTATGGAAAACTACCGGGGCGGCCCGGTGGGGCTGGAGACCCTGGCCGCCACCATCAACGAGGAGGCGGTCACCCTGGAGGACGTGTATGAGCCCTACCTGATGCAGCTGGGCTTCCTGACCCGGACGCCCCGGGGACGGTGCGCCACCCAGCTCGCCTATGAGCATCTGGGCCTGCCTTTCACTGGTCAAACACAGCTGTCTCTGTAGGGGCGCTGTCTAAATCGTAAATTTGACTAAATCTGCGTTTTCAAAGGAAAAAATCTTATTCACTATTGACAAATTCATTTTTTCTGCTATAATATGCAACTAGGTGAGACGTGCACTTGCGGGCTGGTCTGGGCCTCTGCTCCAGACCTTCATCCAAACGTCTTCGCCGGCTTTCTCGGCGATCACGGCAAAGCCGTTCGCATAAAACCCTGGACAACAGACCAGCAAATTACTTGATGGGCACTTTACGGGGCTAACACAACTATCCAAAGAGAGGTAATTCATCCATGTACGAAGACAAGACTTTAGTTTGCAAAGAGTGCGGCAACGAATTCGTTTTCACTGCCGGTGAGCAGGAGTTCTACGCAGAGCGCGGCTTCCAGAACGAGCCCCAGCGCTGCAAGGCCTGCCGTGACGCCCGCATTTTCTATCAAATATCTGATGGAACAGGGACTTTTAGAATTAGAGTAGCAGTGCACTATCTTTCTATAAAGTTATATAATTTTTAGAAAATAGCAAAAATCTTCTACGGCAATAGGGGGACAAATACGGTAACTTATGGTAGAATGAAGCGATAAATATTACAGGAGGAACAAATAAATGTTAATTGAAATGTTAAAAGTAATCCTGCTTGGAATTGTGGAAGGAATCACAGAATGGCTTCCAATCAGTTCTACAGGACATATGATTCTTGTGGATGAATTCATTAAGCTGAATGTACCCAAAGACTTTATGGAAATGTTTTTAGTAGTCATTCAGCTTGGTGCGATTCTTGCGGTATGTGTGATTTATTTCCATAAGCTGAATCCATTCAGTCCGAAGAAGTCTGCAAAAGAAAAGAGAGAGACCGTTGATATCTGGGGAAAGGTAATCGTGGGGTGTCTTCCAGCAGCAGTTATTGGTCTTGCTTTTAATGATAAAATTGATGCACTTTTTTATAATGCACCAACCGTAGCCTTTACTTTAATTTTATACGGTATTTTATTTATTATCGTTGAGAACTATAATAAACACAGAGAACCACAAGTAGGAGAATTATCTGATTTAACATATAAGATTGCAGTGATTATCGGATGTTTCCAGGTACTTGCTCTTATTCCAGGTACTTCCCGTTCAGGAGCAACAATTATTGGAGCGATGATTCTTGGAACTTCCCGTTTTGTGGCAGCAGAATATTCTTTCTTCTTATCCATTCCGGTCATGTTTGGAGCAAGCTTCTTAAAACTTGTAAAATATGGTTTCCATTATACAGGAATGGAAGTGACAATCCTTGTGGTTGGTATGCTGGTTGCCTTCATCGTTTCTATCGTAGCAATCAAGTTCCTGTTAGGATATATTAAGAAGAATGACTTTAAGGCATTTGGTGTATACCGTATTGTTTTAGGTATTGTTGTTGCTGCTTATTTCCTGTACGTTAAATAAAGATTAATTTATTAAGGACAGACGCCTTCAGGAAGATACCTACTCCATATTTGTAATTTTAGTCGCTGCAGGTTGAATGTTCGCTTATGCGTTTGCATCCAACCTTTGCTCCGAGATTACAAATATGGAGCAGGTATCTTCCTGAGGGCTGACAGTAGCTAAATTTACTTGAATTAAATAGTAATATAATAAAAATTGGAGAGTCAAGATTAAAATGAAGAGAAGAACGCCAATCACACAATATTGTCATGAACGGATACAGAAGATGATAAAGGAACCCCTTCTTTGCATTGATGCAACAGCAGGAACCGGAAAGGATACCGTTTTTCTGGCGAAGCTTGTAGGAGAAAAGGGCAGAGTAATTTCTATGGATATCCAGGAAATGGCGATAGAGCAGACAAAAAAACGGCTTTTAAAAGAACGGCTTTCTGATAGGGCAGAAGTTGTTTTAGACAGTCATGCACATATGGATAAGTATGCTCAAAAAGACAGTGTTTCTCTTATCATGTTTAATCTCGGTTATCTTCCTGGAGGGGATCACAGCCTTTCCACAAAGGCAGATACAACAATCGAGGCCCTTGAAAAGGGACTGAATCTGCTTCATGAGGGCGGCATGATTTCCCTGCTTATTTATAGCGGGGGAGACAGTGGCTTTGAAGAGAAGAAGCAGGTACTTGCATGGCTTCGAGAATTGCCGGATGATAAATATACTGTACTTGTGGAAGCTTTTTATAATAAACCCAATAATCCGCCGCTGCCGGTTTATATTTTAAAGAATGAAACGGCACAAAATAGTGTGCGGATAGAGTATTGTTTTATCTGATTTTTTGACGGAAATTTTTTCTTTTCATAAAATTAGATATTCATATGCCAGTGCGGCAAATTTTATGGTAAGATAAGAAGTAGGTTGTTTGGAAGTTTTCAGCACTCGATTTTGCGGGGAAATTTTCGGGAGTACATTATTTTTAGAAGGAGGAAAAGAGATGGAGATGATAAAAGAAACTGCAAAAGTTGTTCGTCAGCAGCAGATTGACGAGGGGATATTCGACATGGAATTATCCTTCCCTAAGGGGGCAGCATTAGCAAAGCCAGGACAATTTATTGCAATGTACTGTAACGACAAGAGTAAGCTTTTACCTCGTCCGATCAGTATTTGTGGTATTAATAAAGAAGAGGGAACTTTAAGAGTAGTTTACCGTGTTGCCGGAGAGGGAACAAAAGAATTTTCCGAGATGAAAGAGGGAGATACCTTAGAAGTTATGGGACCTCTCGGTAATGGATTTGCTTTAAAAGAGGAAAAGGCGATTATCATCGGTGGTGGTATCGGGATTCCTCCAATGTTAGAGCTTGCAAAACAGCTTAATGTAGAAAAAACAGTTGTACTTGGTTACAGAACTTCCACTTTCTTAAAAGACGAATTTGAGGCTGTCTGTGATGTAAAAGTTGCAACAGAAGACGGAAGTCAGGGAGCAAAGGGAACCGTTATTGATGCCATTGAAAAATATGGTGTTGAAGGAAAGGTAATCTATGCCTGTGGACCAATGCCAATGTTAAAAGCTCTCGCAGTTTATGCCGAAGAACACGGAATGGAAGCACAAATTTCCTTAGAAGAGAGAATGGCATGTGGAATCGGCGCCTGTCTTGGCTGTATCTGCAAGACAAAGGAAAAAGACCATCACACAAACGTAAACAATACCCGAATCTGTAAAGATGGTCCGGTATTTGATGCAAAGGAGGTAGTGTTTGCATGAATTTAGAAGTAACATTAGCGGGAAAGACATTTAAAAATCCTGTGACAACTGCCTCAGGAACATTTGGTTCTGGTGCAGAATATGAACAGTTCGTAGACCTTGCAGCACTTGGCGCAGTCACAACAAAAGGTGTGGCGAATGTACCGTGGGAGGGCAATCCTACCCCTCGTGTGGCAGAAACTTATGGTGGAATGCTGAATGCTGTCGGACTTCAGAATCCGGGAATCGATTTATTCTGTAAGAGAGATATTCCTCATTTAAAAGAAAAAGGAGCATCTATTATTGTCAATGTATGTGGAAGGAGTACTTCCGATTATGTGGAAGTTGTAGAACGTCTCGCAGATGAACCAGTTGATTTATTAGAGATTAACGTATCCTGCCCAAATGTAAAAGAGGGTGGTATCGCTTTTGGTCAGAATCCAGATGCTTTATATGAAATTACAAAGGCAATCAAGGCAAAGGCAAAACAGCCAATCGTTATGAAGTTAAGCCCAAACGTTACAGATATTACAGAGATGGCAAAGGCAGCAGAAGCCGGTGGATGTGATGCACTTTCTCTTATCAATACGATTACGGGAATGAAGATTGATATTCACAGACGTAAGTTTGTGCTTGCGAATAAGACAGGCGGTATGTCCGGTCCTGCAATCAAGCCAGTTGCTGTTCGTATGGTTTATCAGGTAAGCCACGCATGTAAGCTTCCGATCATCGGAATGGGTGGTATTCTCACTGGAGAAGATGCCATCGAGATGATGATGGCAGGTGCGACAATGGTTTCTGTTGGAACAGCGAATTTCCATAATCCTCGTGCGACAATGGAAGTATTAGACGGAATGAAGGCATATATGGAAAGATACCATATCGAGGATATTAACGAGATTATAGGATGTATTGACTAAAATATATACTTATTAAATAAGCATATTTGCAGAATACATTTTCCCAGAGCATTTTTCAAACACGCTCCAGCGTGTTGAAAATACAAATAAACTGTGTTAGAATCAGAACAACTGAATGTATTCTTGAAACAGGATATAAATAGAATTTCGAGAATACATAGAAATCAAAAGGATAAATCGGAGGTTGTTATGGAACAATACAAAAAAGAGTTTATAGAATTTATGATCGATTGCAACGTACTGAAGTTTGGTGACTTTGTGACAAAGAGTGGAAGAAAGACTCCATTTTTTGTTAACACAGGATTTTACCGTACTGGCTCTCAGTTAAAGAGATTAGGCGAATATTATGCACAGGCAATTCATGACCATTTCGGTTTTGATTTTGATGTATTATTTGGACCTGCCTACAAGGGAATCCCATTAAGTGTTGCGGCAACAATCGCTATTTCAGAAAAGTACGATAAGGATATCCGTTACTGCAGTAACCGTAAGGAAGTAAAGGACCACGGTGATAAGGGAATTCTCCTTGGAAGTCCAATTCAGGATGGAGATAAAGTTATCATTATCGAGGACGTTACTACAGCAGGTACTTCTATTCAGGAGACACTCCCGATTATTAAGGCGCAGGGCGATGTAGAAGTCGGAGGATTAGTTTCTGTTGACCGTATGGAAAGAGGTCAGGGAGAGAAGAGTGCTCTTACAGAAATCAGTGAAAAGTACGGAATGAAGACAACGGCAATCGTTACAATGGAAGAAGTTGTAGAACATCTTTACAACAAACCATACAAAGGAAAAGTCATCATTGATGATAAATTAAAAGCAGCCATTGATGCATACTATGACCAGTATGGAGTAAAGTAATATTCTGACAGGAGATTTGTATGAACGAAAAGATTTTTAAAACATTGGGACAGATTGGTGCTTCAGGAATTGTTGTTGGAATTATCACAGTAATTGTAGGAGTCAGCGTTGGCGTGGTTTCTATTATCAGTGGAGCACGTGCCCTGAAATTAAAAGGGAAAATAATGATTTAAAAATGGTGGGAACCGGTTTACATACCGGTTCCTTAAAATGTATTATAGGAAATATAAAAGCAAAAAGAATGGAAACGAGAATAACCAGAGTATTTTTCAAATATGCTCTGAGGGAAAAAGGCTGGGAAAGGAATGAATGAAAACAGAAAGAGGTTAGGGTCTCTAAGCCTTTTATTATTGATTTTATATGGCTGTGTCGTAATATATTTTGTCTTATTCAGCGACCGGCTTGGACGAGTGGATGGCTATAGCACATATCGCTATAACTTAGTTCCTTTTGAGGAAATCCGCCGTTTTATTATATACAGGAATTATGTTTCTGCCGGAGCATTTTTACTAAACTTATTTGGCAATCTGCTTGTATTTTTCCCAATAGGTTTTTTAGTTCCGATATGGAGATTGGAGAAAACCGGATGTATCCGGATTATTATATATGCTTTTTTATTCAGCCTTTGCATAGAGACATTACAGCTTATCACAAAGGTTGGTGTGTTTGACGTAGATGATTTGATGATGAATACGGTTGGTGGTCTGATTGGCTGGATCATCTATTGCATTATCAGATTTATTTATCACAAATGGAAGGCAAAGAATAAAAAGAAAGAAGAAGATTAAAAGATGAAAAGTAAGTGAAAGGAAAGGCCAGAGTATGAATACAAGAAATATTTCCTTTTCTGAGAAAAAGGTTTCAAAGAATGCTGTAATTACATTGGTTATGGGGATTATCATTTTAATAAGTTTTGTGATTTTAACAATATTGTCTGTCGTGACCGGTGGAGGACTGAATGTTATTGGGGGATTAATTGGCTGTATCCTCATGATTCTTGCATTTTTTTGTGTTCTCTGGGGCGTAATGAGCTACGATGATGCGAAAACTAGCCAGAAATACAAAATATCAGGAATCTGCATTAATATTGTGGCGATTTTTATTGGAATTACATTTATTATGATGTAATGATAATTATGCAAAAGTATAGAAAGAGAGGATGATAAGACTTATATGGATTATAGAGAGTTATTTAAAGAGAGCAATAAAGAAGTAGAAGAACGTTTTTTATTGACAAGAGAAAGAATTGGAGAGATTGCTGCCGGAGAGAAAAACGGTATGAAGGAACAGGTTCACCGCTATTTTAAGAAGACTGCACAGTTTTTAGAAAAATGTGCGTCAGATTTTTTATGCATTTCTTCTGATGTGTGGAAATCCTGTTCTTTTGAGCAGATGAAGAGTGAAAATGAATTATTCTATCAGGATATTTTACCTCAGAATTACGGAAAGTCTTTTGCGAATCCTGCATTTGCAGTACAGGAATTAGGAGAAGAGTTTGGTCGGATTCTGAGTTTTTTATATACGGAATTACGTTCTGAGAGAGCGTTTGTTTTCGAGCAAAATCTTGAAAAGATTACAATTTTAAATGAACTGTTTTTAGAGATTTACTGTATGTTTGAAGATGAGACAGTAAGTTATAAGCAGATTAAAGATACGATTTACTGGTTTCTCTATGATTATGCCGATGACTGGGCAGGTTATAGAGTAAGGGAGTTAGTTGATCCGGCACTTGATTTTGCAACTTCTATTATTATGGATTCTGATTTAGGAGATTTGCGGTATTTGTATTCTTATGGAGATTATATTTCAGAAGTAGAACTGAAAACTGCAGAATTTTTAAATGGACTTTCAGACGAAGAAATCGAGCAGATTGCAGCGACATTTACAGAAGGGTACCAGAGAGGATTTGAATTAAAGGGAGTCGATGTTTCTAAAAAAGATACAGTAAATATCCGTTATCCAATTGGATTTGAGAGAGTCATTCGTGCAGCAATCAGGCAGTTTGCAGCTATGGGATTGAAGCCGGTTATTTACAGAGAGGCATTAAATACGTTAAATAAGCGACAGAACCTCCGTATTGGATACATTTCCTCTGATCCAAATCCACAGTATGGTTATGACCACCGCTTTGATAATGCGATTTATCTCGATAAGCGTATGGTTGATCGTAAGATAAGCTGTATGAGAAAAGCATATGAGGAGTATGAACAGGAAGCGGCAGGTTTTGCAGGACCAGCATGTTTCGAAGTGTTTGGAGAAGAACCATTTGAGCCGGTCAATAAGCCGGAAAGCTATCGACTGAGTGAGCGTCAGCAGAGCCTTTCTGTAGAATATTCTTCTTTGTCGAATGAACTGTTAAATGAATTTATTAATCAGGAAGAAAGAAGTTTTACGATTATTGCCTATCCAGTTCCATCTATTGGAGAAAAGTTCCCGGAAATTTTTGAGGAAATCCGTAAAGTCAATACGCTGGATAATGAGTTATATAAAGGCATCCAGCAAAATATTATCAATATTCTTGACCAGGCAGAATCCGTACACATCATGGGTCGTGGAAGGAATATGACAAATCTTACCGTTGCTCTTTGTGATTTGAAAGATGCACAGAAAGAGACAAAGTTTGAAAACTGTCTTGCCGATGTAAATATTCCAGTTGGCGAAGTATTTACTTCTCCGAAATTGAAGGGGACAAACGGACTTTTACATGTGACAGAAGTGTATTTAAATGGTCTTTGTTATAAAGATTTAAAGATTACCTTTAAAGATGGTATGGTAGATGACTATGAGTGTGCGAACTTCCCAGATAAAGAGGATGGACGTAAGTTTATCAAGGAGAATCTTTTATACAACAGAGAGACGCTTCCGATGGGAGAGTGTGCGATTGGAACGAATACAACAGCCTATGTAATGGCTGCGAAGTATGGCATCATGGAGAAACTTCCAATTCTTATCGCAGAGAAAATGGGACCGCATATCGCTATTGGCGATACATGCTATTCTTACTGCGAGGATGTCCGTGTGTATAACCCGGATGGCAAAGAAATCGTGGCAAAAGAAAACGAATGTTCCGCCTTTCGAAAAGAAGATCCGAAGAAGGCGTATTTTAATTGTCATACGGATATTACGATTCCTTATGAGGAACTTTCAAGAATTGCAGCAGTTACTGCTCAGACCGTTGAAGTTCCAATTATGAATGATGTAGCAGAGGAACGCGTAGAGATTCCGATTCTGTTAGATGGAAGATTTGTGTTAGAGGGTACGTTGAAGTTAAATGAGCCTTTTGAGGGAAAATAACAGATACAGTAATTAAAGTTATTAGAGTAGTTATTAAGTCGTGCTGAAAAATAATTTTAAATTATTGAAAAAAACAATCTTTGCAGGTTGCAATCAAGTAGTAGTGTGATTTTTGCAAAGATAAGTAAAAATAAAGTGAGGAGATACAATGAAGTTAGTAATCAAAAATGGTCGTGTCATGGACCCGGCTTCGGGAAGAGATGAAGTGACAAATATCTGGGTAGAAGATGAAAAAATTATTGGCTTTGGAGAACATCCAGAATGGGCAGAGGAAGCCGAGGAATTAAACGCTGAAGGATGTGTTGTTGCACCAGGGCTTGTTGATGTTCATGTCCATTTCCGTGACCCAGGCTTTACGTACAAAGAAGACTTAGAAACAGGAAGTCGTGCAGCGTCAGCTGGAGGATTTACGACTGTTGTTTGCATGGCAAATACAAAACCAATTGTAGACACACCAGAAGTCCTTCAGGATATTTTAGAGCGTACAAAGAGCCTTCCAATCCATGTAAAACAGGCCTCAGCGGTTTCAAAAAATTTTGAAGGAAAAGAATTAGTAGACTTTGATGCAATGGTAGAAGCGGGTACCTGCGGATTTACGGACGATGGAATTCCTCTGACCAATGCAGGGTTTATCAAAAAAGCGATGGAAGCGGCAGCAAGAGTCGATATGCCGATTTCACTTCATGAAGAAGACCCTACACTGAATGAAGTAAATGGTGTTAACAAGGGAGTCATTTCTGACAAAATGGGTATTGGCGGAGCACCGGCAATTTCCGAAGATGTGATGGTTGCCAGAGATGTAATGCTTGCCCTTGAGACAGGAGCTAAAGTAGATATTCAGCACATCTCTTCCGGCCGTTCGGTTGACTTAGTTCGCCTTGCAAAGAAGAAAGGCGCGAAAGTATATGCGGAGGCAACCCCACATCATTTTACATTAACAGAAGAAGATGTGCCGAACTATGGAACGATGGCAAAGATGAACCCACCACTTCGTACCGAGTGGGATAGAACAAAGATAATCGAGGGACTGGCAGATGGAACGATTGATATGATTGCAACTGATCATGCTCCTCATGCCATCGAAGAAAAAGAAAGGGAATTTACAAAAGCACCAAGTGGAATCGTCGGATTGGAAACTTCTCTTTCTCTTGGAATTACCAGTCTTGTAAAAAGAGGTTATCTTACAATGATGCAGCTTCTTGAAAAAATGACAGTGAACCCGGCCAGACTTTATAAATTTGACTGTGGAACTTTAGAAGAAGGAAAGGCAGCGGACATTGTAATTTTTGCGCCGGATGAAGTCCGCACTGTAGAATCTTTCGAATCGAAGGCAGAAAATTCTCCATTTCTTGGTGCACAGTTATACGGAAAAGTGAAGTATACCATCTGTGATGGTAAAGTTGTATATCGCGGCTAACAATAATCGTGTCGTTTTTTGGCATATCGTGAGTGTACATCTGAAAAAATTTATGCTAGAATGAAAAAGATATCAGTACAATTCTGGAGGAAGTTATGATTAATCAGTTAGTAAAAGGAATCAAAGAAAAAGACGCACCTATCGTTGTTGGTCTTGACCCAATGCTTTCTTATGTGCCAGAGCATCTTGTAAAGGATGCATTTGCTGCATACGGAGAGACATTAGAAGGTGCCTGCGAAGCAATCTGGCAGTTCAATAAGGGCATTATTGATGCAACTTATGACCTGATTCCGGCAGTGAAGCCACAGGTTGCCATGTATGAGCAGTTTGGTGTTGAGGGAATGAAAGCCTTCAAAAAGACTTGTGACTATGCCAAGAGCAAAGGTCTTGTTATCATCGGAGATATCAAGAGAGGAGACATTGGTTCTACTTCTGAAGCCTATGCGATTGGTCATGTTGGAACTGTAAAGATTGGCGAGCATATATACTCCCCATTTACAGAAGACTTTGTAACCGTAAACCCATATCTCGGTTCTGACGGAGTAAAGCCTTTCTTAAAAGTATGTAAAGAGAATAATAAGGGTGCTTTTATCCTTGTAAAGACATCCAATCCATCCAGCGGAGAATTCCAGGATAGAGAGATCGATGGAAAGCCTCTTTACGAGATTGTTGCCGAGAAGGTAGCAGAATGGGGCGAAGAAGTGATGGGTGAAGATTACAGCTACGTTGGAGCAGTAGTTGGAGCAACATATCCAGAGATGGGAGCAGCCCTTCGTAAGATTATGCCAAAGAACTATATCCTTGTACCAGGATATGGTGCACAGGGTGGAAAAGGTAAGGATTTAGCACCATTCTTTAATGAAGACGGACTTGGAGCTATCGTAAACTCCAGCCGTGGAATTATCTGTGCTTACCAGAAAGACCCTTATAAAGAAAAGTTTAGTCCAGTGGACTATGCAGATGCCAGCCGCCAGGCAGTCCTTGATATGAAGGAAGATTTAAAGAACGCTTTTGTAAAATAAGTAAAATCATTATAAAGGAGAGCAGAACAATGGCTAAAGTAGGTATTGTAATGGGCAGCGATTCAGATATGCCAATCATGGCAAAAGCTGCCGATGTACTCAAGGAACTTGGAATCGACTTTGATATGACAATCATCTCTGCACACAGAGAGCCAGAAGAATTTTTCGCTTACGCAAAAGGCGCAGAAGAAAAAGGTTACAAAGTAATTATCGCTGGAGCTGGAAAGGCAGCACATCTTCCAGGAATGTGTGCCGCAATCTTCCCAATGCCAGTTATTGGTATTCCAATGAAGACATCTGATTTAGGTGGTGTAGATTCTTTGTACTCCATCGTACAGATGCCAACAGGCATTCCAGTAGCAACTGTGGCAATTAACGGTGCAGCCAATGCCGGAATCCTTGCAGCAAAGATGCTTGCAACATCCGATCCCGAACTGTTAGAGAGATTAAAAGCTTACTCTGAAAAGTTAAAGAATCAGGTAGTAGCAAAAGCCGATAAACTTGAAGAGATTGGATACGAAGAGTATTTAAAGCAGATGTAGTATTCGATAAAGGGAAGGAAAGCTATTCGTTGGCGGGGAATTATAATAATTAGTAATAAAAAATATATACAGGATAAAAGAAAGGAGTCTGTCATGGACTATAAGAACGCCGGAGTTGATATTGAAGCTGGATACAAATCAGTAGAATTAATGAAGAAGTATGTGCAGGGAACAATGCGACCAGAGGTACTTACAAACCTCGGTGGATTTTCTGGAGCATTTTCTTTAAAGAAGTTTATGACAATGGAGAATCCTACACTGGTTTCTGGTACAGATGGTGTTGGAACAAAGTTAAAAGTTGCTTTCCTTATGGACAAACATGATACAGTAGGTATCGACTGTGTTGCCATGTGTGTGAACGATATTGCGTGTGCAGGCGGAGAACCATTATTCTTCCTTGACTATATTGCATGTGGCAAAAACTTTCCGGAAAAGATTGCTTCCATCGTAAGCGGTGTTGCAGAAGGATGTAAGCAGTCCGAAGCTGCTCTGATTGGCGGAGAGACAGCGGAAATGCCTGGATTTTATCCGGAAGATGAGTACGATCTTGCTGGATTTGCAGTAGGAATCGTTGACGAAAAAGACCTGATTACAGGTAAAGATATTAAGGCAGGAGATGTCCTTGTAGGAATTGCTTCCTCTGGAATTCACAGTAATGGATACTCTCTTGTTCGTAAAGTATTCCCTATGGAAAAAGAAGCATTAAACGAATACAGAGAAGAACTCGGAAAAACATTAGGAGAAGCTCTCATCACTCCAACAAAGATTTATGTAAAAGCGTTAAAAGCAGTAAAAGAAGCTGGAATCACAATCAAGGGATGCAGTCATATCACAGGTGGCGGATTCTACGAAAATATTCCTAGAATGCTTCCAGAAGGTGCTCGTGCTGTTGTAAAGAAAGACAGCTACGAAGTACCAGCTATTTTCCGTCTCCTTGCAAAAGAAGGCAATATTGCAGAAGAAATGATGTACAATACATACAACATGGGTATCGGTATGATGCTCGCACTTGATCCAAAAGATGCAGAGAAAGCAATTGAGGCATTAAAAGCTGTTGGTGAAGAAGCTTACGTTGTTGGCTCTGTTGAAGCAGGAGAAAAGGGAGTAACATTATGCTAAAAGTTGCAGTTTTAGTATCTGGAGGCGGTACGAATCTGCAGGCAATTCTTGATGCGGCAGACAGTGGAAAGATTACCAATACAGAAATTCGTGTCGTAATCAGTAACAATGAAGGTGCTTACGCATTAGAACGTGCAAAGAACTATGGGACGGAAGCGCTGCTTCTGTCTCCAAAGAGCTTTGAGACAAGAGAAGAGTTTAACCAGAAACTCTTAGAGGCCTTAAAAGAAAGAGACATTGATCTTGTTGTTCTTGCTGGTTATCTTGTCGTTGTACCTCCATGTGTTATCAAAGAATATGAGAACCGGATCATTAATATCCACCCATCCTTAATTCCATCTTTTTGTGGAAAAGGCTGTTATGGTCTTCATGTTCACGAAAAAGCATTGGCACGCGGCGTAAAAGTATCTGGTGCAACCGTTCATTTTGTAGATGAGGGAACCGATACCGGTCCAATCATTATGCAAAAGCCCGTTATGGTAGAACAGGGAGATACACCGGAAGTATTACAGCGCCGCATTATGGAACAGGTAGAATGGAACATCCTACCAGAAACAATCAATCTGATTGCGAATGGAAAGGTACATGTAGACGGCAGAGTTGTTACAATTGATAAATAGTAATATTTTCAAAATAGAATATAACGGAAGAGACGTAGTGAATTTTCAAAACTAACAATTGTTTTAAGAACAGATATGTTGAGAGTTTTGAGAGTATATTGTACATAAAATGGAGGAAGTCCGATGAAAGTATTAATCGTAGGCAGCGGCGGAAGAGAACACGCAATCGCATGGGCAGTTTCTAAAAGTGCAAAGGCAGATAAGATTTACTGTGCACCGGGTAATGCAGGAATTGAAGAATATGCAGAATGCGTGAACATCGGAGCTATGGAATTTGACAAACTGGTTGCATTTGCAAAAGAAAAAGAAATCGACCTCACAATTATCGGTATGGATGACCCATTAGTAGGCGGTGTTGTAGATGCCTTTGAGGCAGAAGGACTTCGCGTATTTGGTCCAAGAAAGAATGCGGCAATCATCGAAGGTTCCAAAGCATTTTCTAAAGATTTAATGAAAAAATACAACATTCCAACAGCAGAATATGAGAACTTTGATTCTGACGAAGCAGCACTTGCTTACCTTGAAACTGCAAAGTTCCCAATTGTATTAAAAGCAGACGGTCTGGCACTTGGAAAGGGTGTATTAATCTGTAATACATTAGAAGAGGCTAAAGATGGTGTAAAGACCATCATGGAAGATAAGAAGTTCGGCGATGCCGGAAACCGTATGGTTATCGAAGAATTCATGACAGGACGCGAAGTTTCAGTCCTCGCTTTCTGCGATGGAAAGACCATCAAGTGCATGACAAGCGCACAGGATCACAAACGCGCCAAAGACGGTGATCAGGGCTTAAACACGGGTGGAATGGGAACATTTTCTCCAAGTCCGTTCTACACAAAAGAAGTAGAAGAATTCTGTGAGAAATACATTTACCAGCCAACGATGGATGCGATGGCTGCAGAAGGAAGACCATTTGTCGGTATCCTCTTTACAGGTCTGATGCTCACAGAAGACGGTCCGAAAGTACTCGAATACAATGCTCGTTTCGGTGACCCAGAAGCACAGGTTGTTCTTCCTCGTATGACAAATGACATCATCGATGTTATGGAAGCCTGCATTGATGGCCGCTTAGATGAAATCGACCTTCAGTTTGAAGATAACGCAGCTGTTTGTGTTGTTCTTGCTTCTGATGGATATCCAGTATCCTACAAAAAAGGATATGTTATTAACGGACTTGATGAATTTAAGAAACATGACGGATATTACTGCTTCCACGCAGGAACAAAACGTACAGATGAAGGCATCGTTACAAACGGCGGACGAGTACTCGGTGTAACAGCCAAAGGTTCTGATTTAAAAGAAGCAAGAAAGAATGCTTACGCAGCAACTGAGTGGGTAACTTTCGAGAATAAATATATGCGTCATGATATTGGAAAAGCGATTGACGATGTAGAAGCATAAAAATATGCATAGTAACAGAGACTGCAGGGCGAAAGCTGGCAGTCTCTGTCGTTGTTGGGGGAAAGTATGAACTTTAAACAGGGAATCAGAGACGGAATCCCCATCGGACTCGGCTATGCCGCCGTTTCCTTCGCATTCGGGATTCTCGCAGTAGACAAAGACTTAACTGTCAGTGAGGCAGTATTAATCTCACTTACAAACCTGACCTCTGCCGGTCAGTTTGCAGGACTTACAATTATAGCAGAACTTGGAACATTAGTTGAGATGGCTTTGTCCCAGTTCATCATCAACTTAAGATATATGCTGATGGCAATTTCACTATCGCAGAAAGTCGATGACGACTTCAAAGGAATCTGGCGCTGGATTCTCGGCTTTGCCATCACCGATGAAATCTTTGCCGTAGCCATCCAGAATCCGGGCAAAATTAAACGAAACTATTTTATGGGACTTACCATTATTCCAATCATTGGATGGACACTCGGAACATTAGGCGGTGCTTTACTTGGAAACATTTTGCCTGCCATTATCACAAACGCATTAGGCGTTGCACTTTACGGAATGTTTATCGCTGTTGTCGTACCAAAAGCAAGAGATGACAGCCATGTGTTTGTAGCAGTATGTATTGCCGTCGCAATCAGCGTAGCCTTAAAATACATCCCAGCATTTGTCAACCTCTCCGGTGGTTTTGCAATCATTATCTGTACCGTAGTCGCATCCCTCATTGCGGCTGTATTATTCCCAGTGGAGGTGAGCGAAGATGAACTTTAAAATATTTTTACCATACCTGTTAGTGATGGCAATCGTCACTTATTTAATAAGAGCGATTCCACTTGTACTTGTAAAACATAAAATAAAAAATAAATTCTTTAACTCCTTCCTCTACTACATTCCATATACGGTATTAGCTGCGATGACAATTCCGGCAATTTTTACTGCGACAGGAAACCTTATCTCTGCTATTGCAGGACTGGCGGTTGCTATTGTGCTTGCTTATCAGAGAAAGAGCCTGATAGTGGTAGCGGTAGGAGCCTGTGCAGCAGTATTTATTATAGAAGGAATCATAACCTTGATTTAAATCCTGATTTGCCGCAGACAATGTTTTGTGGCATCTGCTATTTATTTTTATAACAATTTTTACGACAGTGATTTTAACTGAAATTACATTTGAGAATATCCAAAAAGTTAGATTTATATTAGAGTGTGTTTGAAAAATCATTCCTGCAATCTGCACGCCCCAATTTGCGGTATATTTTGCATTCGTTCAGTTGACGTAGCCCGCTACGCCGCCCTCATTCAGGCGAAATCTCCCACAAATTGTAACGCACATCTTACAGAAAGCATTTTTTAAACATGCGATAGTAAATGTTTATAAAACGAAAGGATTTATTTATGAAAGACGAAAGAAGAAAGGCAGAGCAGCCTGAAGTTCTGGTCGGTATTGATGTAGGTTCCACGACAACAAAGATTGTGGTTATGCAGACAGGCAATAGTGATTATAAAGTCGTATTTTCTAATTATGAGAGACATCATGCGGATCAGTTAAAGAGTGTACTTGAGATATTGAAAAAGTTCGATGAAAAAATGCCCGGGCAGAAAGTCAGAGTGTGTCTGACTGGTTCCGGGGCAAAGCCGATTGCGGAAAGTGTGGGTGTTCCGTTTGCACAGGAGGTAGCAGCGAATGCGATTGCACTTCAGAAAAAGTATGAGAAAGTCGGAACCGCAATTGAGCTTGGTGGTCAGGATGCAAAGATGATTTTCTTTAAAGAGAGCGAGACTGACCATATGAGAAGTGTTTCCGATATGCGAATGAACGGAAGCTGTGCCGGTGGTACAGGAGCATTTATCGATGAAATTGCATCTGTACTAAAAGTTCCGGTAGAAGAATTTAACGCACTTGCGGCAAAGGGTGAGCATGTGTATGACATTTCCGGTCGTTGCGGCGTATATGCAAAGACGGATATTCAGCCGCTTTTGAATCAGGGAGCAGCGAAGGAAGATCTGGCACTTTCTGCATTTCATGCGATTGCAAAGCAGACAATCGGTGGACTGGCACAGGGACTTGAAATCGAGAGTCCGGTTGCGTTTGAAGGTGGTCCGCTGACTTTTAATCCGGTCTTGGTTCGTGTATTTTCTGAGAGATTACAGTTAGAAAAAGAAGATATTTTAATTCCAGAACATCCCGAATTAATGATTGCGGCAGGTGCTGCTTTATCATTAAAGGAAATGTTTGCGGGCAGTAAAAAAGTTGCCATAGCAGACATATTGAAGAAGTTAGAACAAATTCAGCAGCAAAAAGAAGAAGCCAAGAAAAACGGTACAAATATTTCTTTAGAAAATGAAGAGAAAGCCAGACCATTTTTTGCTTCTGTGGAAGAGAAGGCTGCCTTTGAAAAAGCGCATGAAAAGAAAAAGATTACATGGAAAAAGCCACAAAAAGGAGAAGTTGTGCGAGGTTATCTTGGTATTGATGCCGGAAGTACGACAACGAAGTTTGTTCTCCTTTCTGATAATGAAGAAATCTTAGATTCTTTTTATGCACCAAATGAGGGTGACCCATTAAAGGTAGCAAAGCAGGCACTGATTGATTTAAGAGAGCGTTATAAAGAGGCAGGGGCGGAGCTTGAAATTCTTTCAGCAGGAACAACAGGTTATGGAGAAATGCTCTTTTCCAAAGCATTTGACATAAAGAATCATACGGTAGAAACGGTTGCTCATGCGAGAGCCGCAGAGAAATATATTCAGGATGCATCATTTATTCTGGATATTGGCGGACAGGATATGAAGGCAATTTGGCTGGAAAATGGTGTTATCACCAATATTCTTTTAAATGAAGCCTGTTCTTCCGGCTGTGGTTCTTTCCTTGAGAACTTTGCGTCTTCTTTGCATATCCCAACAAAAGAAATCGCAAAGACTGCATTTTCTTCAAAGAATCCTGCGGTACTTGGAAGCCGTTGTACCGTATTTATGAACAGTGGTATTATCACCGAACAGCGAAATGGAAGAACTTCTGAAGACATTATGGCGGGACTTTGCCGTTCCATCATTGAGAATGTATTTACGAAAGTTATCCGTGTTTCCAATCTGGATTCTCTTGGTAAGAAGATTGTTGTACAGGGTGGAACCTTTGAGAACGATGCGGTTCTTCGTGCGATGGAAGAGTATGTGGGAAGAGATGTAGTAAGAGCGCCTTATCCTGGAATTATGGGTGCGATTGGAATGGCTCTTATTGCAAAGGAAAAATACGAGAAAAGTCCAGAAACAGAAGAAATCTGGGATTTACAGAACTTAGATACTTTTTCTTATACACAGGATGCTAATTCCCCATGTCCATTCTGCGGAAACCACTGTAACAGAACGATTGTGAAGTTTTCTAACGGAAATTCCTGGGTGACAAATAATCGTTGTGAGCGTGGAGAGGTTATCGGTAATCCAAAGGATAAAGAAGTAAACCGGCAGGTAAAAGAAAAACTGCAAAAGGTAAATGCAGTGCCAAACCTTTATAAGATAAGAGAAGAGCTGTTATTTAAAGATTATCCACATAATCTTTCGAATACATATAAAAATGAACATTCTACAGAACATGTCGGGGAAAACATCAAAGAACATGGAAAAGAAAGCACAAAGCAGAGAACAGAAGTCATCGGTTTGCCAAGAGTATTATCCTACTGGGATACCATGCCATTCTGGAAAACCTTTTGGCAGGCATTGGGATATACAGTACGCATTTCAGATAAAAGTACAAGAAAAATGTATGAGGATGGACTTTCTGCAGTAACATCGGACACCGTATGTTTCCCTGCAAAGCTGGTACATGGTCATATAAGAAATCTTGTAAAGCATAAAGTAGACCGAATCTTCATGCCATCCGTAACAACAGTTCCAACGGAAAATACGGAAGAAACCAGCCAGTCTATGTGTGCAGTTGTAAAAGGATATCCAATCGTCATAAGAAACTCAGATAATCCATCTGAAAAATGGGGTGTGCCATATGACGCACCATTGTTTCACTGGTATACGAAAAAAGACCGCCAGAAACAGCTTGTTGCGTATATGAGTGAAACTTTTGGAATTACAAAAGAAGAAACTTTAGCAGCCATAAAAGCAGGAGATGCGGCACAAAAGAGTTTTGATACAGAACTGAAAAAGGCAGGAGCAAAAGTCCTTGAAGATGTACAAAAAGCAGGAAAGTTTGCCGTAGTACTGGCCTCCCGTCCATATCAGAACGATGCATTGGTAAATCATGACCTCCCGCTAATGTTTACAAAGGCGGGAATCCCAGTACTTACCGCGGATTCTTTATCAGAAGTGAATCGCACAGACCTTCACCGAAGTCGTATTGATGTGGTAAATAATTATCATGCGAGAATGTTATCTTCTGCGATTTTAGCAGCGCAGAGCGAGAATCTTGAATATGTGCAGGTTGTAAGTTTCGGCTGCGGTCATGATGCGTATTTATCCGATGAGATTGTCCGTATGATGAAAGAAATTTCCGGTAAAACACCGCTCATTTTAAAGGTGGATGAAAGTGATATTCAAGGACCTTTGGGAATCCGTGTCCGCTCTTTCTTAGAAACAGTAGAAATGGGTCGAGAGAAAAAGTTAGTCCATGAAGTAAAACCATTAGCAGAGCCATATCCAGTGAAATTTACAAAAGAAAGCCGTAAAGAAAGAGTTGTACTTGTGCCAAATACTTCTCATGCGTTCTGCCGTGTCATGTCTGCGGCACTTTCCACACAGGGAATCAAGGCCATTCCATTAGACATTGGACGAGAAGAAGCCATCCGTCTTGGAAAACAGTATGTACATAATGACATTTGTTTCCCGGCACAGATTGTTATCGGCGAAGCTTTAGCGGCACTTAGAAGCGGCAAATATGATGGACAGAAAGTTGCTATCGGTATGGGAAAATATGTGGGAGACTGCCGTCTGACACACTATGGCGCTTTATTAAGAAAAGCCTTAGATGATGCCGGATATGCCGATGTTCCAATACTGACCAACGATGATGCCGATTCCCATGATATGCATCCTGGCTTTAAAATGAACATTTTATCCGCAGCAAGAATTGCATTTGCCCTGCCAATGATCGATGTATTAGAGGAACTTCTTCGAAAAATCCGTCC
>OLVR01001649.1_pt1 | contig 20239 bp, 19 predicted proteins | sample 1673261 | NCBI WGS metagenome assembly OLVR01 (sample SAMEA3178938, study PRJEB25190) | human gut metagenome | biome: human gut; feature: human-associated habitat; material: faeces | place: Austria | collected 2013 | reverse complement strand
CTTCCAGATCGGAGCGGTACAGGGTCATGAAGTTATCAGCAAACTGATAGATGCAAACGCCGATGTTGGCGGAGCCGTTGGTAGCAGCGGCAGAAGCAGCGGTGGAAGAAGCAACGCTGGAAGCAGCGGTGCTGGTGGAGGAAGAGCCGCCGCAAGCGGTCATAGCAGCGGTAGCGCCCACAACAGCGGAAGCCTTCAGGAAGTCGCGACGAGAAATCATTTTCATAATAGTAATCTCCTTCATTTGTGTATCACAGCATATTCACAGACGCATTTGTCGCATGCGTCCGTAATCCCTGACAGTATTATACCCTTGTATGGGGGTGTTCCGCAAGAGAATAAGTTCACAATATTGGTGCAAATGTTTTGTTACGTTTCTACAAAAGCGGACCAAAGGTTACAAAATCTTTTCGCGAATTATCACAACTTTTCATGCCGATGCAACCAACATACAAATATGATGAAGGTATGTAAAAAAACATGCTTGAACATGACTGAATGTTGCATGACTGCTAAAAAACCGCGAAAAGGGGCGATACATTTTTTGAAAGATATTTTCAGGGATACTACACAGCGGAAAGAAAACGCCTTTTATACACTCTTACCGGAAGGGAAAAACAACACGGGTCGAGAAAGATGTTTACTCCCCGGGTGGGGCGGCACTGTACCTTTATAGTAACAGGGCGGTCAGGGCGCAGCGAACGTTTTTGGTGGCAGTGCCCGAAATACGAGCGGCCGTTTTCTGCGTGCTACGCCGACCGGGAAGATAAAACTGACGGAACTGCGTTGTGCCTTGAAAGCATAAAATATACAACAAGGAAAATAACTGCACAAAAATACCCGCTGGCCCCACAAAAGTGCACACTGTCGGGCACGGCGGGCGGGTGATATCCTGTGTACAGAGCCCGGGACACCGGACGAAAGGAGGAAAAACATCATGGGGCAGACAAAGCCCGCCGCCGGGCTGAAGAGCCTGAACCGCGCCGCCGATACCCTGAGCACCCTGCTGGCGCAGGAGGTGAAGGAGCTGAACGAGCGGCAGAAGGCCGCCCGGCGGGAAAACACCCCCGACCCCGGGATGATGAAGGGGCTGAAGGAGGCTACCGCCGTGCTCAAGGATCTGGCGGGTGTGGTAAAGACCCTGAACGATCAGGGCACAGAGCTGGAAGGGACAGAGTGCGGCGTGGTGCTGCTGCCGCCGGTGGAACAGGAGGAGAAGGAATGAACAGAACCGAGCGGGCAGTCATTGTGTGGAAGCCGCAGCCCCGGCAGCTGGAATTTATGCGCAGACCGGAGCCGGAGGCACTGTACGGCGGCGCGGCGGGCGGCGGCAAAAGCGACGCGCTGCTCATTGAAGCGCTGCGGCAGGTGCATATCCCGCATTACCGGGCGCTGATCCTGCGCAAGACCTATCCGCAGCTTTCCGATCTTGTGGATAAGAGCCAGATGTACTACCGCCGGGCTTTCCCGGAGGCGCAGTACAACGCTACCTCCCATGTATGGGTCTTTCCCAGCGGGGCGAAGATCTGGTTCGGCTCCATGCAGTACACCAAGGATCGCACCAACTATCAGGGCAAGGCCTACGATTTTATCGGCTTTGACGAGCTGACCCACTTTGAGTGGGACGAGTACAGCTATATGATGAGCCGTAACCGCCCCACCGGGCCGGGCACCCGGGTGTATATGCGTGCCACCACCAACCCCGGCGGCATCGGCCACGGCTGGGTGAAGGCGCGGTTCATCACTCCCGCCCCGCCCGGTACACCCATTGTGGAAACCGTCACGGTGCGCCTGCCGGACGGCACCGACCAGCAGATGGAGCGGGCGCGGGTATTCATCCCGTCCAGCGTGTTCGATAACCCTGCCCTGCTGGCCAACGACCCCGGGTATCTGGCAAGCCTTGCCAGCCTGCCGGAGGCGGAAAAGCAGGCGCTGCTCTACGGCAGCTGGGACAGCTTTTCCGGGCAGGTGTTCACCGAATGGCGCAACGACCCGGCGCACTATCAGGATCAGCGCTGGACCCACGTCATCGCGCCCTTTGCCATCCCCAAGCACTGGCCCATCTGGCGTGGGTACGACTTTGGCTTTTCCAAGCCCTTTTCGGTAGGGTGGTATGCGGTGGACGAGGAGGGGCGGCTGTACCGCATCAAGGAGCTGTACGGCTGCACCGGACGTCCCAACGAGGGTCTGCGCATCGACCCGGTGGAGCAGGCCAAGCGCATCCGGGAAGCCGAGCAGAACGACCCGCTGCTGCGGGGCAGGGTGATCCACGGAGTGGCAGACCCCGCCATCTTTGACGAGAGCCGGGGCGAGAGCATTGCGGCCATGATGGAGCGCAGCCCGCATTTTTTGCACTGGCAGCCCGGGGACCACACCCGGCTGGCAGGTAAGATGCAGTTTCACTACCGGCTGCGGTTTGCGCCGGACGGACGGCCGATGCTGCAGGTGTTCAGCAGCTGCAAGCACTTCATCCGTACCCTGCCAAACCTTGTGTACGACGAGAGCAATGTGGAGGATATCGACACCCGGCAGGAGGATCACATCTACGACGAGTGCCGCTATGTGCTGATGGAGCATCCCATCAGCCCGCCCGAGGCTTCTGCCGCGCCGCCAAGGCCGGACGACCCGCTGGAACTGCACCGGCAGGCGCGGTTCTACCGCATCTGAAAAACAGGACAGAAAGGAAAGAACTATGGAAGATACAAGAGCAGAGAGCCTGCCCATCGGCGCGGCAGAGGCGGCGGCTGCATTGCAGACGCTGCAGCGCTACAAGGCGGGCAAGGCGGCGCTGGACAAGCGCCTGATCGATAACGAATTGTGGTTCCGCATGGGACACTGGAAAAACTATCGCGACCCGCTGATGCCCGGCAAGGCGCAGCCCTCCAGCGGATGGCTGTTCAACAGCATTGCCAACAAGCACGCAGATGCCATGGACAACTACCCCGAGCCCATGGTGCTGCCCCGGGCGGCAGACGATCAGGCCACAGCGCAGGCACTTTCCAGCGTGCTGCCGGTGGTGCTGGAGCAGGCGGATTACGAGCAGGTGTACAGCGATGTCTGGTGGCGCAAGCTCAAGCAGGGCACTGGCGTTACCGGCATCTTCTGGGACCCGGCGGCGCGCGGCGGGCTGGGCGATATTGCGGTGCGCAGCGTCAACCTGCTCATGCTCTACTGGGAGCCCGGCGTGCAGGATATTCAGGACTCGCCGGATCTGTTCCACCTCAGTTTAGAGGACACTGCCCGGCTGACCGCGCAGTATCCGCAGCTGGCGGGGCACGCCGCCGGGGTGGTGGACGTGCCCCGGTACATCCACGAGGACGGCCAGACCACCGCCAACAAGAGTGTGGTGGTGGACTGGTACTATAAGCGCCCGGACGAGAACGGCAAATTGCGGCTGCACTACTGCAAGCTTTGCAACGGCGTGGTGCTGTATGCCAGCCAGAACGACCCGGCGCTGGCGGCGCGCGGCTTGTACGACCACGGCAAGTACCCCTTTGTGTTCGACCCGTTGTTCGTGGAGGAGGATTCCCCTGCCGGGTTCGGCTACATCGACGTGATGAAGGACTGCCAGAATGCCATTGATAAGATGAACCACGCCATGGACGAGAACGTGCTGCTGGCCTCCCGCCAGCGGTATGTGCTCAGCGATACCGCCGGTGTGAATGAGGAGGAGCTTGCCGACCTGAGCCGGGACATTGTGCACGTTGTGGGCCGATTGAACGAGGACAGCTTCCGTCCGCTGCAATCGGCGGGCTTGCAGGGCAACAGTCTGAGCTACCGCAACAGCCGCATCGAGGAGCTGAAGGAGATCAGCGGCAACCGTGACCTGACGCAGGGCGGCACCACCGGCGGCGTGACCGCCGCCAGCGCCATCGCTGCCTTGCAGGAGGCAGGCAGCAAGCTGAGCCGGGATATGCTCAAGAGCGCCTACCGCGCCTTTGCAAGGCAGTGCTACCTTATCATTGAGCTGATGCGGCAGTTCTACGACGAGCAGCGGGTGTTCCGTATCACCGGGCAGCGCGGCGAGAGCGAATTCGTGCCCTTCTCGGCGCAGGGTCTGCGTGCAAAGCCCGTGCCCGCCGTGGGCGGGGTGGAGCTGGGCAGCCGGGAGCCTGTCTTTGACATCGTGGTCAGCGCCGCCAAAAAGAGCACCTTCAGCCGCCTGTCCCAGAACGAGACCGCCAAGGAGTGCTACAAGCTGGGCTTTTTCGACCCCGCCAACGCGGACGCTGCCCTTGCGGCGCTGGAAATGATGGATTTTGAAGGGGTGGAAAAGGTGCGCGCCCGGGTGCGGCAGAACGGCACGCTGGCGCAGCAGCTGTTGCAGCTGCAGGGGCAGATGGCAAGACTGTCTGCCGCTCTTGCGCAGCAGCCCGGCGGCACCCAAACGGCGCAGGACACCGCCGGTCTGACGGCACAGCTGCCGGTGGCGGCGGCTGCCCGCGCCATGAACTGGAACGGAAAGGAGGTGAAGTGAGATGATCAAGGTATGTTACAGCGAGCTGGACGGACCCAAGGGGCTGAGCCTGCGGCTGGAAGCCGCCGGTCACGCGGGCTACGCGCCCGCCGGGCAGGATATCGTATGCGCTGGCGCAAGCACCCTGATGCAGGCGCTGGTGTACCTGCTGGCAGGGGAGGAGAGCGCCCGCAGCGATGCCTGGGACGAGCCGGAGGGCCCGCGCCTTGCCGTGGCAGCACAGGCCCCGGTAGCGCCGTGGGTGCAGGGCGCATTTGAACTGGCCAAGGCGGGCTTTACCCTGCTGGCAGAGCGCTACCCGGACAATCTGCGCTTTGCGGATGTGAGCCGCAGCGGACAGCAGAGCATGATGGACTTGCAGCTGTTTGCGGAGGGGGAAGCCGTACCTGCGTTGAGCCCGGCACAGACCCGGCAGGCAGTGGCTGCGGGCACCCTGAAGCCGGAAGCCCCCGCCGCGCAGCCGGAAGCGCCCCGGCAGACCCCGGCAGAGCCGGAGCCGCAGCCGGAAACACCCGCACAGCCGGAGCGCCCGATGCTGCCGCCTCTGCCGCTGCCGGTGCAGAACACGGTGCACAGCCTGCACGCCCGCTGGGCGGCAGAGGAAGCCGCCATGCGCCGCAGCCAGCCGGGCTTTGACCTGAAAGCAGAGCTGAAGAACCCGGAGATGCGCCGCCTGATGCAGCTGCCCGGCATGCGGGTGCAGGACGCCTACCGCCTTGCCCACTACGAGGATGCCCTGCGCACCACGGCACAGACCGTGGAGCAGGGGGTAGTAGAGCGGGTGCAGCAGCGCGCCGCGCGTCCGCTGGAAAACGGCCTGCGCCCCGGCGCAGCTGCCTCGGTACGGCCGGACGTAGCCGCCATGACCCGCGCCCAGCGGGAGGCCTTGGAGCGCCGTGTGCTGCACGGTGCACAAATTGAACTTTAACCTGACAGGAGAAAGGAAAAAAGCATGATGAATTTTAACATCCAGCTGTTTGCGGACGCGCAGACCAACACCACCGGCACCATGTCGGTGGAGATGAAGACCTTTTACGAGAAGCGCCTGATCGATCAGGCAGAGCCGCGCCTTGTGCACGACCAGTTTGCGGATTACTACCCTGTGCCCCAGAACGGCGGCAAGACCATCGAGTTCCGCAAGTACGACAGCCTGCCCAAGGCCAGCACCCCGCTGACCGAGGGCGTTACCCCCAATGGTCAGGCCCTGAACGTGACCAGTATCACCAGCGACCTGCACCAGTACGGCGGCTGGACCCCGCTGACTGATGTGCTGCAGATGACCGCCATCGACAACAACGTTGTGCAGGCCACCCGCGTGCTGGCAAGTCAGGCCGGCCGCACCATGGACAGTATCACCCGCGATGTGCTGGCGGGCGGCACCAATGTCATCTACGCCCCCAAGCTTGGCGCAGATGGCACCGAGACCGCCGTTACCAGCCGCAAGGCGCTGGACAAGAGCTGCACCCTGACCCCGAAGCTGTTCTTTCAGGCAGCGGCGCAGCTGGGCGCAATGAACGCCGACCCCATCGGTGACAGCTACGTTGCCATCATCCACCCCTATGCGGCCTATGACCTCAAGACCTGCAAGGAGTTCATGGAGGTGCACAAGTACGCCGACCCCGACACCATGTTCCGCGGCGAGATCGGCAAGCTGGGCAACATCCGATTTATCGAGACCAGCGAGGCCAAAATCTGGAAGGACGACACCTGCCCGACGGGTCTTGCGGTGTTCGGTACGCTGGTGCTGGGTGCCCACGCCTACGGCGTGACCGAGCTGGAGGGCGGCGGTCTGGAACACATCGTCAAGCAGCTGGGCTACGGCGACGACCCGCTGAACCAGCGCGCCTCTGTGGGCTGGAAGGGTATGCGCGCCGCCGAGCGTCTGGTGGAGCAGTACATGGTGCGCATCGAGAGCGTGTCCAGCTACTCTGCCACCGCTGCCGCCAACTAAGGAGGTGCCTATGGCTGAAAAGAATGTGCGCATCCGGCTGTTCAAGGACAACAGCCGCTACAAGGGTGATCTGTTCGTCAGCGTCAACGGCGTGAACTATAAGATCCGCCGGGGCGTGGAAGTGGAGGTACCGCCCGCCGTGGCCGAGGTGCTGGAGCACAGCCAGCGTCAGGACGAGCTGACCGCTGCCCGCATTGCCGCTGCGGAGAACGCGGCGCAGTAAAATAAGCGCTGCCCGGCTGGGAGAAATGCCCCCGGCCGGGCTTTTTATAAAAAGGATGTGATGAGATGACCATAGGAGAGGCTTTGGAGCGTGCCGAGCAGCTGCGCCCAAACTGCCGCATTGAAACCGAGACCCGGCTGCAATGGCTGCGGGAGGCGGACGCCCTGCTGCGCACAAAGCTGTTTGACCGCACCGCCGCCGGGGCGTTTGACGCCGTGGGCGCAGACCGTCCGTGGGAGCAGCCGGTGCAGGACGACCAGACGCTGCTGGCACCGCCGCCCTTTGATGCCCTGTACCCGCACCTGCTGTGTGCGCAGATGGATGCCGCTTTGGGCGAGACCGACCGCTACGCCGGGGAGCAGGCGCAGTACAATGCCCTGTACGCAGAGCTGGCGGTCTGGCTGCGGCAGAACTACCCGCCCCGCAGCCGGGCGCAGTGGCGCTGGTAAGGAGGTGAGGTGATGGTACTGGCAGACAGAATACGGCTTGCCAACACCAGGCAGCTGCTGCGGGCCTTTGGCGGCCTGAACGAGACCTACGGCTGCTCGGAAGCAGAGTACAGCGCCGGAGTGAACTTTTCCACCCGGGATTTTCCCGCACTGAGCACCCGCACGCCCCGCCGCAAACTGCGGGCGCTGACCGGACTGAACGGGATGTACCACCTGAACGGTCTGCTGACGGTCTGCGGACGGGATGTCGTTTATACCCCGGACGATGCCGCCGCCCCGGCGGTGACGAAGCTGGACGCTGTGACCGACGGCCGCAAGGCGCTGGTGGGCATCGGCACAAAGATTCTGATCTTCCCGGACAAGCTGGCCTTTGATACGGCAGACGGCAGCGTTGCCGCACTGGGGGCACTGTGGACGGCGGCGGGCAAAAGCGTGACCTTTGCCCCCTGCGATGCCGCAGGCAAGACCTATCAGGTGGAGGCCTTTGGCCGGGAGGAGCCCGCCGAACCGGCAGACGGACAGCTTTTCTTAAAAGTAGAAGATGCCGGCCATCCGTGGCGGTACGACAGCACGCTGGAGATGTACAGCAAAAACTCCGGCAGCTGGGCAGCTGTCCCGCTGGAATACTGCCGCATCACGGCGGCAGGGCTGGGCAAGCTGTTCCGGCAGTGGGACACCGTGACCGTGCAGGGTGCAGCCGCCGAAGCGGCAGGGCAGAGCCCGGAGCTGAACGGAGATCAGATCGTATATGACGTGGGCGAGGACTGGCTGCGGGTGCGCTGCACCCCGCAGGGCGAGTATTTCTACGGCACACTGGTGCAGAACGCCGCCGCCGCCCAGTGGCAGAGCATGGACGGCAAACAGCACCGCAGCGTGGAAGCCGCCCAGACGGTATCCATGGAGCGCCGGGTGCCGGAACTGGATTTTGTGACCGAGTGTGACAACCGGGTGTGGGGCTGCAACAGTAGGGAGAACGTTATCTACGGCTGCAAGCTGGGCGACCCCACCAACTGGTTCAGCTACCGGGGCATTGCCGCGGACAGCTACGCCGTCACTGTGGGCAGCGACGGAGCCTTTACCGGGGCAGCCTCCTGCATGGGCTATGCACTGTTTTTTAAGGAGAACACCCTGCACAAGCTGTACGGCTCCAAGCCTTCGGATTTTCAGCTTTCCAGCCTGCGCTGCCGGGGCGTAGCCAAAAACGCCGCCCGCAGCCTGTGCGTGTTGAACGAGACGCTGTATTATCTCTCGCCGGACGGCGTTATGGCGTGGGACGGCAGTCTGCCCACCAAGGTGTCCGGTGCGCTGGACGCTGCAAAGCTTTCCAACGTGCAAAGTGCTGTGGGTGGTGCGCTGGATGGCCGGTACTACCTGCACATCTCCCGGGAGAGTACACGTCTGCTGGTCTACGATACCGAGAAGGGGTTGTGGAGCGAGGAGGACGTCTGCTCCTGCGATATGACCAGCACCGGCGGGCAGCTTTATCTGTGGGACGGACAGGCGCTGTGGGCAGCAGACCCCACCCGCGAGCCGGACTGGCAGAGCACCGACGGCGTGGAAACGGACATCCCCTTTGAGCTGATTACCGGCGATGTGGGGCTGGACGGCACCGAGCAGCGGTATCTCTCCCGGCTGACCTTGCGGCTGGACGCCGAACGCGCCAGCACGGTGGAGGTGGCGGTGAGCTATGACGGCGGCGCGTGGGAGACAGTGGCCTCCCTTGCCGCCCAAGGCAGCCGCCGCAGCTATGACCTGCCCTTTGTACCCCGGCGGTGCGGGTCGCTGCGGCTGCGGCTGCGCGGCAAAGGGCAGATCACCCTGCGCGGACTTGTGCGCACCATCGCCCCGGCAAAGGGAAAATTATGGGAGGAGGATGCCTCATGGCAAGCATGAACGGCTTGAGCAAGCTGGGCCTGCCCAAGTTCAGCGATAACATGGACCCGGAGGATGCCCGGGCACTGCGCAGCTATCTGTACCAGATGCAGGAGCAGCTGCAGTATGTACTGACCAATCTGGATACGGAAAATATGTCCGACACCCTGCGCAGCAAGCTGCAGGGATTATAAGAACGAAAGGAGAATTATATGGCATCCAAAAAGAAGGAGGAACTGCTGCAGCCGGAGGTGCAAACGCAGGCACAGCCCGCTGCGCAGTCCACTTACAGCGCCGAGGGGCTGAACAGCCGCGCCGATGTGGAAAAGGCCATGGCAAACGTCAGCTACCGCCCCGGTCAGCAGGTGACCGATGCGGCCGACGCCCTGAAGCAGTGGCAGCAGAACCGCCCCGCAGACTACCAGAGCAGCTATCAGGATAAGATCAACAGCCTGCTGGGGCAGCTGCTGGAGCGGGAGAATTTTCAGTATAGCTACACCCGCGACCCGCTTTACCGCCAGTACGAGCAGCTGTATACCCAGAACGCCCACAACGCCAGCGCGGACGCGGCGGCGCAGGCCGCTGCCCTGACCGGCGGTTACGGCTCCAGCTATGCCACCAGTGCGGCGCAGCAGGCCTATCAGCAGCAGATCGGCGGGCTGGCCAGCGCCATCCCCACCCTGTACAATCTGGCGCTGGATACCTACCAGAGCGGCGGCGAAGAACTGGTGAACCGGCTGGACCAGCTGAACGGACAGGAGCAGAATGCTCAGACCCTGTACGACCGGCAGCTGCAGGACTACTACACCCAATTGCAGCAGAAAGGCGAGGCGTACAACGACGCCTATGCCAAGGACTACGGCCAGTATCAGGAGCACCTGAACCGGCTGGACACCCTGCACGGCTACTACACCGCGCAGGAGCAGGCGGAAATCAGCCAGCGCCAGCAGACTTTCAATAACATCATGACGGTGCTGGGCGTCATTGGGGACGTGGTGCAGCTGGCCATTACCGGCACCACCGGTCTGGGCACGTTGGCGGGCAGCCTGATGAACACCGGGTACAACATCTACGCCGGCAACCGCGCCTACGAGGCCGAGCGCGCCGATACCCAGTGGAGCCAGCAGATGCAGGAGAAGCAGCGGCAGGACGCACTGACCCAGCAGCAGTACGATAACACCGCCAGCGAGCGCGCCTATCAGGATGCGCTGAAGCAGCAGGCCTTCAACAACAATGTGACCAGTCAGAAGCTGAACATCGCGAAGGGCGAGTGGGCGCTGAAGCAGGCTAACGCCCAGCAGAAGGCCGCACAGGCCGCCAGCAAGGCAGCGGCTGCGGGCAAAAAGTCCGGCAGCTCCGGCAGCGGAAAAACCACCGGCAGCAGCGGTTCTGCCTCCGGCGGTAGCCGCAGCGCCGTCAGCGCCGGGGTGCCCTACACGGCAGCGCTGCTGCGCAGTCAGGGCAAGAGCAATGTTGCCATCACCTCCGCCCTGCGGCAGGAGGGCTATACCCCCGCCCAGATCGCAAAGATCATACAGGAGATGAATAAATAAGAGAAAAGGCACCCCGGCAAAGCAGCTGCTTTGCCGGGGTGCCGTACTTTTGTAGTATTCCACCAAAAGAAAAAGTCCGCTGTTTTGAACAGCGGACTTTTTGGTGGGGTGCCCAGTGGGATTCGAACCCACGGTCTCCAGATCCACAATCTGGCGCGTTAACCGACTACGCTATGGGCACCACATAGATGCGCCCGAAGGGACTCGAACCCCCGGCCCACTGCTTAGAAGGCAGTTGCTCTATCCACCTGAGCTACGGGCGCACGTTGTTATCCCAATGGGTTCCATTATGGCGGCAGCGCTGTGTCGGCACAGGCTGCGAGAAAAATAATACCATACCCATCGCATTCTGTCAAGGAAAATCTGAAAAAAGTTTCAACTTTTTTGCGCTGCGGGCAAAAATGGCCGTTCCAGCGTGTAGGAATGGCCTTACAGCAGCCACATTCCGGCGGCGCCCAGCGCAAAGCCCAGTGCAAAGCCGCATACCACGTCCCGCACATGATGCACCCCGGTAAGCACCCGCAGGCAGCAGATGAGCAGGGCAACGCCCACCATCACGCAGCCCGCGGCGGGGTAGAAATACAGCCACACCGCCGCCAGCACGGCGGCGCTCAGCGCGTGGCGGGAGGGCATGGAGTGCCCACGGCTCTCCTTTGCCACCAGCGGGGTAAAGCCGGGCTGCTCGTAGGGGCGGGGGAAGTGCAGCCGACTGCGCAGCAGCGTGCCGCCCCAGAACACCAGCCCCGGTACAAAGACGGAGCGGGCGATGAGCACCATAAAGTCCAGCGCGGCCTGCTTCTGGGTGAGGAACAGCCGCGAGAGCCGGATGTTCAGCAGGCACAGCAGCACCGGATAGCACACAAAGGGCACCAGCGGCAGCCACCGGTCCAGAAAAACGACCAGCCGCTTTACGGCCGGATGGGCGCTGAACCAGTGATAGATGGGCTTATACTGTTCTGCGGTCAAAGCAGCTCTCCTCCTGTCGGGACGGACATCAGAAACAGGTGTCCAGATAGTTTTCCACATCAAAGGGCTCCGGAGTGGAATCCTTGCGCAGATACAGCGGGTGGTGCGGGTGTCCCTTTTTGCTGCGCTTGCCAAAGGTGACCCACGGGATCTCCCGCTCCCGCGTCAGAGCTACCATCTCCCGCATCAGACCGGGCAGGTAGTCCCGCTTTTCGATCAGGGTGCCCCATGCCGCCCACATGGTAGGCTCGGTCTGGGCCAGAACGGCCTGCAGCCAGCGCAGGTTTTCATCGCACAGGGCGCGGTCGGGTACTTTGTCCATATCGTTGGGGTCAGTGGCGCGCTGGGGGTAGACGTTGAACATGATCCAGCTGTCAAAGCCGTTGGCAGCAGCCAGACGCTCCACACTTTTTAAGGTGGGGTCCAGCGCACCGGGCTGGGCGGTACTGGGATTGATGCCGATGCACACCAGCGGGTGCTTGCCCACCCGCCCCAGAACGTAACGGTAGCTTTGGTAGGTGTGGGGCTCGTAATACCAGATGCCGCCGGCGTATTCGCCCGCCTCGAGCACGGGCAGAGAAATGGTCTGCATGATCGTAAACTCCTGTCGGTTTTGAATATCATTCTTATCGTACCTGAAACCACCGGGAAAATCAACCGTTTTAGCCCTAAAATACTGCCTTATTTCTGTTTTTGTGGTATACTGGAGGTGTTCCGGTGCGGCAGGGGGACTGCGGCACCGCGCTTCGCTTACAGAAAAAAGGAGTTCTTATGCTGGAAGATTATAAAAGTGCACTGCGCGCAGGGCAGCGCGCCTATCGTGCCCGCATAGCCCGCGGCCAGTCGCCCTATCTGGCTGTTCTGGACGATGTGCTCAAGGGCGTGGATATCGTGGCGCAGGAGCCGCTGGGGCTGGTGGAGATCCCGTCGGACAGTCTTGTGGGCACCAAGACCAGCGGACGGCACACTGCCTTTTCGTATGACTTTATGCCCTTGCTGGAGCCGGATACCGAGTTTGCTGCCAAGTGGTCGAACCTGTGTGACGCGCACTTGGAAGAGGGCATCCATACTCCCATCATCGCCTTTGAGTACATGAACCGGTTCTATGTGCAGGAGGGCAACAAGCGGGTCTCGGTGCTCAAGTATTACGGCGCCGTCAAGATCCCGGGCACGGTCACCCGGCTCATCCCCGCCCGCACCGAGGATCTGGAAAATAAGATCTACTACGAGTTCCTGGATTTCTATAAGCTGTCCAAAGTGAACTATGTGCATTTTTCCAAGCTGGGCGGCTATAACAAGCTGCAGACGCTGGTGTGCAAGGCCAGCGGCGAGGCATGGTCGGAGGATGACCGGCTGAACTTTGCCGCCTTCTACACCATGTTCCACCAGCAGTTCGAAGCCTTGGGCGGCAGATCCCTGGGGCTGACCACCGGTGATGCGCTGCTGGTGTACCTGTCGGTGTACCGCTACTCCGACACCTACGACGCCACCCCGGCGCAGGTACGGCAGAACCTGGAAAAGCTGTGGAACGAGGTGAAGGTGCTCACCGAGCCCCATGGCGTGGAGCTTTCGCTGGAACCGCCCAAGAGCCCCGCAGAGCCGCTGCTGTCCAAGCTGAATATCTTCAGCCCCAGCAAGCAGCCCAGTGAGCTGCGGGTGGTGTTCCTCCACGAGTACAACGCCAAGATCAGCGCATGGGTGCGTGCGCATGACGAGGGGCGCGATGCGCTGGCCAAGGTCTTCCCGGACAAGGTGTATATCAGCTGCTACGAGGATGTGAACCCGGAGGTGGATGCGGAGCAGGTGCTGGAGGAGGTAGCCCACAACAATGCGGACGTGGTGTTCGCCACCAGCGTGCGGATGTACAACGCCTGCCTGAAGGTGGCGGCGCAGCACCCCAAGACCCGCATCCTGAACTGCTCGCTGAACGCGCCGCACCCGCTGGTGCGCACCTACTACCCCCGCACCTATGAGGTGACCTATCTGCTGGGCATGCTGGCCGGTATCATGACCAAGACCGGGCACATCGGCTATGTGGCGGCAAACCCCGTGTACGGCGTGCCCGCTGCGATCAACGCTTTTGCACAGGGACTGAAGAGCGTGCGCCCGGCAGGCCGTATCTGGCTGCGCTGGGCCTGCCAGCCCGATGCCGCCCATCCGCTGGATTTTGCTGACTGCCCGGAGATCGACATGGTCTACGCCCGGGACAGTCGGGAGCCTGCCGACACCAACCGGGACTACGGCCTGTGCCGCAAACTGCCGGACGGCAGCTTACAGCCGCTGGGTCTGCCGATCTGGCGGTGGGATACCTTTTATGTGCAGATCGTGCGCTCCATTTTTGACGGCAGCTGGGACAACGCAGCCACCACCCGCGCAGTGAACTACTGGTGGGGTCTGCGCAGCGGCGCAGAGGATCTGGAGTATCAGGAAGCGCTGCCCAGCGGTACGCGGCAGCTGCTGGATCTGCTGGAAACGCTGCAGGGCTCGGATAATGTGCACATCTTCCCGGAAAAGCTGTATGATAACGAGGACAACCTGCACTCCCCGGAGAATAGAGTTTACAGCCCCAAAGAGCTGATGGAGATGGATTGGCTGGATGCCTGTGTACACGGCAAGCTGCCCCATTACGATGAACTGGACGTCAAGACCCGTACCGTGCTGGCAATCAACGGACTGGACAACGTAAAGGGTCTGGAGAAATGAGCCGGCCTGACCGGAAACAGAATGGAGCATACGAACGTGAAAATTCTTGCCATCTCAGATGTTCCGTCCAAGGCGCTGTGGGACTATGACACCCGCGCCCGGCTGGAAGGCATCGACCTGATCCTCTCCTGCGGGGATCTGCCCAAAAAGTATCTGGAATATCTCACAAACTTTACCGCTGCGCCCATCCTGTATGTGCACGGCAACCACGACGGCAGCTACCAGACTCAGGGTGAACCCGGCGGCTGCATCTGCGTGGACGATCAGGTGTACACATGGAAGGGGCTGCGCATCATGGGGCTGGGGGGCTGTCAGCGCTATAATAAAGAGGATACCTACCAGTACACCGAGAAGGCCATGCGCCGCCGTGTGCACAAGCTGAAGCATCAGGCGCACAAAAGGGGCGGCATCGACCTGCTGCTGACCCACGCCCCGGCCAAGGGACTGAACGATGGGGACGACTGTGCCCACAGGGGCTTTGAGTGCTTCAACGAGATTTTGGACGAGTACCAGCCTAAATGGTTCATCCACGGGCACGTACACCTGAATTACGATGCAAAGCTGCCCCGGGTATGCACCCGCGGCAACACCACCGTTATCAACGCCACCGAGCGCTATGTGTTCGAGATCCCGGACCCGGACCCGGCTGAAGAGCGTAAGACTCTCTGGCGGATGCTGGGGTTCTGAGCCGCTGCCTATGCAAAAAAGACACCGCACAGCTGTGCGGTGTCTTTTTTTGTTGATGGAGCCTTATGCGGGAATGGCGGGCGCGGCAGCAGTGCGGTGCTGTCTGCGGCCCTGTAAAAGTTACAGTTCCAGCTTGCCGGAGAACTTATTGATGACGTAGTAGGCTGCGCCTTCCTCGGGCTTGACGTACACCTTGCAGGACTGTACGCCGACCTTGTGGGTGGTGCGGTAGTCTGCCTTGGCGCGGTCAATGATGTCGGTGATGTTGTACTGCTCACCGCCCATCTCTACATACAGCTCGGGTGCCAGCGGCGGGCGGCCGCGGCGGGCGGGAGCCTTGGTGGATTTGCGGGTCTTACCCTCGGCAGCCGGAGCATCGGCTGCGGGAGTAGAAACTTTCTTTTCAGGCATGATGCATAACCTTCCTTCTGTATTTGATCTGGTGCAGCGGGGCTGCACCGGCGGGCTCCAATGATCTATCGTAAGGCAGAAGCAGTGCAAAAAGCACAGACCCGGCTGCCCCATACGAACCGGTACGAAACTATTTGCGTAAAGAAGCTGAACCTATAATTATATAATATGTTTTTGAAATTCATTTGTAAAGCCTTTTTTGCAAAAAACATTGTAAAATCGGTAAGAAACGGCGGAATAAATGGCCGAAGCAGTCTTCCGGTGCTTTTTCCCGGGCAGAGTACGACTTTTCGGCAAAACGAACGGCCATTCCCGGGAAAGCCGGGCCACAAATGCGGCGGGCAAAAACGACCTTCTGCGGGGGCAGAATAAGGCGGAACGGAACTGTCGGCACGCGCAGGGGACGCAGCAGATAAAAAGCAGAAGCTGCCGCACCGTATTTTTGTGCGGCAGCTTCTGCTTTTCGGTTTTGATATGTACCCCCAATACTGGGTGTCCAGTATTGGGGGTACATATCATTTTTGCTTATTTCTCAGTTTGTACTCAGAACAGCATTTCCGGTGCTTTCGATTTGTTTAGCAATCATGCTTTCCAGTTCCTGCGTGATCGTTGCACAATTTGCAACACGGTAATTCCAGAAATAAGAAACACCTTCGCACTCTTCCACGGACAAATCGCTGTTGACCAAAAGCAAGCTTTCTGGTGTCACATTCAGCTTTTCGCACAGAGAAGCATACTTTCCATAATCAATGCTTCGACTGGATGATTTGGCTTCTACCCAGAAAAATTTTCCATTGATGGAGAACACGACATCCAGCTCATGCGTGCTCCCTACGGATGCTGTTTCTGAAAGAACCACATTGGAGCAAACCGAAACTTCTGCGCTCTGCTCCTCCTGATAGTGGTTCAGGATCTGCTGAACCTGATGCTCTACAAAAAGTTCCAGCCACTTTCCGCTCAAAAAATGCCGGACGGTTTCATTTTGCGCAAGTTCATAGACGATATTCTGCGGGTAAATCACAATGGCTGCAAAAAGCCCCATTTTGTCCCACGTCTGAGCAATCTCTGAAAGTGTGGCAAACGATTTTTTGGACGCACCCTTTGGGATACGGAACGAAAAAGAACCGTCGCTCTGCATATGTGTTCGGATAAACTGCAAGAAATCCACCACCACCGGGTCGCAAAGAGCCTCGCCTGTTTTCCATGCCATCCGCTGAACAGCAATCGGTGGGAGTTTTTCCGGCACGACCTGCTGAACGATTTTATACCCACAGCGTTCCAGATGCTCCAATGCGGTCAAAGGCTTCTGGATTTTTGCTTTGACTTCGGGCTTTTCTGCTCCGGATGTGTTCTCGGCCAGATAGTTGAACTTCCATCCGTATTCCCAAGCAGGCGAACGGGTCAGTACTCCGACCGCATGAAATCCGCTGTCATGCTCCTCCATCGGAAATGTGAACTTGTTCTTATGAACATTGATTTGGAGCGTTTTGTTTTTTAGTGCTTTCTGATAAGCGGTAAGAAAAAATTCCTTTCCCTTATACGCCAGCTCACTGGAATTATTTGCAGAAAGACCGGCATTTTTTGCCAAAGAGAGGAGCAGACAGGTCGCTTTGGGCAGCTCAAGGATCTGTTCCATCTGCGCAGCGTCCGGAATATTTGCATTATCGGACTGCGACGATTCGTCTGCCGGGATCTCCTTTGCTGGTGCAGAAACCTCGGGTGTCTTTTTTGAAGCAGTCTCAGACTTTCCAGACTTGGGCAAGGGCTTTGGCTCCGTGTAAACTTCCGCAATGAATGATTCATAGGAATCGATGCACGGAAGTTTTCCAGCCGCTGCAAGTCCTACATAGATTGCAGCCGCCCGCGAGGAATCGCCATAATATTTTTTAGAATCCGCTGCGGCAGCAATATCAGAAAAGGCATTATATCTGCTCAGCTGCGCAGCCTTTTCCGGGAACTGCTTCAACGCACGGCAGTAGAGCCACTCAAAAAATGAATCCGGGTGCGGCTCTATCGGATACTCACTTCCTTCCAAAGAGTAGCGCAGCAACTTTCCATTGGTTCGCAGTCGAGTGTCCTTATGGACTTTGGATGGCGCACAGGTCAGAAGGTCAGCGAATGGCCCACCATGTTCAAATACCTTGGCGGCTTCAAAAACCGTACTGATGGGCACATCCTGCGCAACAGAATTCAGACGCAGCAGAAGACGCAGAGAAGAAACAGCCTCACCCTCCGGCTGAGCGGACGCAGAGCTGACTTCCAGAATGGAAACATCCGGGTCTGTTGTATGGACGGCATCATGGACGGCACGGATATTCTGCCGCTTGCTACCTTTTATCCATGTGAACGTCACCGGCTGTTCCTTGCAATAGGGGTAGCCGGATATGGGAAAACAAATGGTTCGTGTAGCCATGAACACCTCCAACTTTTTAGGACGAACAAGTTTATGTAATCAAGTATAGCACAATCCCGGATGTGCTGCATAGCACTATTTTCTGCTTCCGGGAATCCATCTGTGCAAAAAGTGCCGATACCACAGGCATCGGCACTCAGATCAAAAAAGCGTTTTGCAAAAATGCGCAGCCTGCATCCACCGGACGCAGAACACAAGGGGTTTGGGCACAGCCCAACAAGCATTTTGAATTTGGATTTTGAAAAATCCGATTCAAAAATCGCAAGTTGGTACCAAGTTGCACTGCTTGCGACGTAGATGTTTCCGTCAACTACTGCGTTAGAAATTTTCAGATCACTTCAGCTTTGCGAGGATATCGTCTGCGCTCACGCCGCTTGCCAGCAGCTTTTTCAGCACGTCCTCTGCTTCGGCTTTCTTTGCGGATTCCGCTGCTTTGGTTTCAGCCTTGACCTTTTTGACTTCGATTCTGGCGATTTCCTTGTCGATAGATTTCAGCTCAGATTTCTTGGCTTTCAGGTCAGCTTTCAGCGCATCGATGTTCGCAGTGATGGATTCGATTTCAGCAGTAGCGGCTTCCTTTGCAGACTGCTTTTCAGCAATCTGTGCAGCAAAGTCAACGGTTGCTTTTACGGTCTTGGTCTTGTTCTTGCTTCCTTTGGGACGGGGCATAGGGGACACCTCCAATGTTTTTTGATGGTTTCAGTATAACACGCGTTTTTTGTGTTCGCAAGAGGTGCATTTTGTAGAATAAAAATATATTTATGTTTATGTGTTAAACAATAAATCGATTTTGGAATATGCACCGGCGTGGGTTGCCAACTTGTTGGGATGTATCTCCCGCTGGTTGTAGAACTGTTCAAAGCGTTTGGCAACGGCATCTTTTACAGTCATGATGAAGTTCACCCCAATATGATGCTGCAGAGGTTCGTACGACTATGCATACGCATCTGTGTATGCTGCAAAAGTATTTTATGATACAGAGAATGTGTAGCCGCGTAATTGCAAAGAATATATTTAAAAAAGTATCCTCCACAGTGATAATGGAGGATACCAATCTTTCGACATCGTTGTTTGAATTCTCCTATTATTTTATCATGGTTATATCTGGGAATCAATAGAAATCCTTACAAATGTATCCCACCTGACCTTAGAAAAAACCTCGCAGAAGCTAAAACTTTTTTGCACATTGCCCAGTTCTGCATGAAAAATCCAGCTAAAAACGAAGGTGGACAAAATAAGTGGTCAAATGGGGGTCCAAGTCGCAGGAGGAAACAGAAATGGCACGACGGGGAGAAAATATACGCAAACGCAAAGATGGTCGGTGGGAAGGCCGCTACATCAAGGCACGCACGCCGGAAGGAAAAATTCAGTGGGGTTATGTCTACAGCACAGTCTATGCCGAGGTCAAGCGGGTGCTGATTCAGAAAAAAGCGGAAGCTGGTTTCTACAATCTGAAAAGAACCGACCTGACATTTGAAGCATTGGCTGAGGTATGGCTGCGCTCCCAGCGGAACAGCATAAAAGAATCCACCTATGCGCATTACTCGTACACGCTGCACAAATATCTTCTTCCGGTTTTGAGTAAAGTGCCAGTCACATCCCTTGAGGAAAGCTTTCTGGAACAGGCTATGCAGCAGATCATTGCGCCGATAGATGCTGCACACAAGCCGCTAGGGAACTCCTCTGCCCGGGAATGCCTCTCCATGCTGCGCCGTATCTGCAAATATGCCGCGCACTTGCGCCTGATCCGTCCGATGGAGCTGGAAGTAGCGCTGCCAAAAGCCATCGACAAAATTTCTGTACCCCTCTCCCCGGCGGAGCAGCAGCGGCTTTATCAGTATGTACAGGAGAACCCAACGCCCCGCAAAATCGGCTTATTATTAGGGGTGGAATTGGGGCTGCGTATTGGAGAGATCTGCGGCTTACAGTGGGGCGATTTCGACCTGAAACTCGGAACGCTGAAAATCAACCGGACGGTCTGCCGAATTTCCTGTGAAAATGGGCATACAAAGGTGGTCATCCAAACGCCTAAAACCCGCACCTCCCGCCGGGAAATTCCAATCCCAAAGCAGCTGCTTATTATGCTGAAAAAGCTGCGCGGATGTGTCAGCAATGCTGCATGGTTTCTGTCCGGCAACGAGTCCAAGCCCACCGAGCCCCGCTGCTACCGAAAAAGCATCAAATCATATCTGAAACAGGCAACTGTCCGGCAGGTACGTCCGCACGCGCTGCGCCATACCTTTGCAACGACCTGTCTGCAGGCGGGGTGCGATGTAAAGACCCTCAGCGAATTGTTAGGACACGCTAATGCCAACATCACCTTGCAGCGCTATGTGCACTCTGACCTGACCCGAAAGCGCCGGGAGATGAATCGAATTTTCTCCCATCAGGTGTCCATGAGGGGCGGAGATGTGCTAAATATAACGTAATACCGCACGATTTTCGCGTCGTTCCTCCATTATCACTGTGGAGGATACCCCTTTATGCGGGAAGGGGTGAACAAGGTGGCATTGCGTCTGTTTGAGCACAACGAG
>OLVR01001646.1_pt1 | contig 20291 bp, 16 predicted proteins | sample 1673261 | NCBI WGS metagenome assembly OLVR01 (sample SAMEA3178938, study PRJEB25190) | human gut metagenome | biome: human gut; feature: human-associated habitat; material: faeces | place: Austria | collected 2013 | reverse complement strand
CTTGACACGGGCTTTTACACGGGTATTCTTCTCTACCTGCTGGCTCTTGCCGCCATAATATACAATAGACTGTGGTGTCTTGATTACAGCCTGGTCTCCGCCTCGCCAAAGACCTCCAGCTGGGGGCCTTTGATTTCGAAGCTCTCCTGTTGTTCCAGTTGCATAGTTTTATCCTTGTTATAAAATGCCGTTCGTTAGGGGCTCCCCCTGAGAGGGGGCCTTTCGAGTGGGACCCTTTTACGCGTTGATCTCCAGCAGTTTGCTGCGGAGCTCGCCTTCGATGCGACCCAGCTCCTGCTCGGCGTTGGCGCGCTTGACCTTGCCCTCGGCGCGGATCTTGTTCAGCTCGTCCAGCGTCTCGATGAGCTGCTTGTTGGTCTGCCGCAGGGTCTCGATGTCCACGATGCCGCGCTCGGACTCCTTGGCAATATCGATGGTGCCCTGCTTGAGGGTAGCGGCGTTCTTGCGCAGCAGCTCGTTGGTGGCGTCGGTGACGGCGCGCTCGGCCTGCATGGCCTGCTGGCTGTGGGCGATGCCCAGGGCCAGGACCATCTGGTTTTTCCACAAGGGGATGGTGTTGACGATGGTGGTCTGGATCTTCTCGGCCATCATCGTGTCATTGCTCTGGATCAGGCGGATCTGCGGGCCCATCTGGATGGAGACGTTGCGGGTCAGCTCCAGATCGTAGAGCTTTTTCTCAAAGCGGTCGCACATATCTGCCAGGTCGCGGGCGGCCTGGGCATCCTCAGGCAGCTGGGTACGCTGGGCCTTCTCCTGGGCGGCTTTCAGCTCGTTGGCACGCACATCGGCCAGCTTCTTTTTGCCGGCCAGAATGTACATCGTCAGCTCTTTGAAGTAGACGAGGTTGTACTCGTACATCTTATCGAGCATGGCAATGTCCTTCATCAGGACGACCTGGTGATCTTCCAGCTTCGCCTTGATGCGCTCGACGTTTTTGTCGGCGCTGTCATAGCGGGTCTTGAGCTGCTCGATGCTGTTGGACGTCTTTTTGAAGAAACCCAGAATACCCTTGGGCTGCTCGGCATTGGCGTCAAAGCCCTGCAATTCGGCAATCAGGCCGGTGATAAGCTCGCCGGTCTCGCCCATATCCTGGGTCTTGACGCGGGAGAGCGCCGTCTCGGAGAAGTCGCTCAGCTTTTTCTGGCTGGCGGCACCGTACTGCAAGACCATCTGGGAGTTAGTCAGGTCGATTTTTTCGGCAAAATCGTTGACCATCTTCTGCTCCTCAGGGGAGAGGGGGGTATCCTCCACCTGCACGGGAGTTGCCTTCTTGCTTTCCTCGACGATTTTTTCATCAGCGGCGGGGTCAAGGGTCAGCGTCGGGGCCGCGGGGGCGGAGTCCAGGGTCAGGGTAGGGGCAACAGGGGCGTTCAGATCCAGTTCATTGTTCAGGTCAGCCATGGTCGTTTGTCCTTTCTGCATATACTTTTATTTCGTAAGGTTCTGGCTTTTCAGGATGCTGTCCAGTACCTCGATGTCGGTTGAAATATCCATTGCCTCGGCGCTGTACAGCGCGTCCAGCAGGTTTTCAAAGGCGGCGGCGGTGGTATCGGCGTTGCGGCGCAGGTCAGCTTCGATCTGGGCAGCATTATCGCCCTTGACACCCTGCTTTTCCAGCTCGGCGTAAGCGCCCATCAGCTTGACCATCTCCGGCAGGTAGTAGCGGGCAAAACGATCGACATTGCGCGCTTTGTCCGGGGTCCTTGCCACGGTGTCCGCAATGCTGCGGCCCGCTTTTTCCATGCGGTCCATCGCGTCGGAAAGCTGCTTGTCGGGAATTTCGTCGTTCAGTTTGTGCAGGGCGTCCAGGTTGGCGGTGACGCCGTTGAGCAGGGCGTCCACGTCCTCACTGCCGGTGGCGTAAGCGACCGGCACCCGCACGACGCGGACGGGGCAGAGTTTTGTGCCCGCGATATACACGCCCGCGCTGATGACCGCCGTGGCGATCAGCCCGCCCAGCGTGTAGATGGGCAGCACCAGCGCCATAATGGGCCAGACCAGCGCCGCCAGATAGATGGGCAGCACCGGGCGTTTGGTTTTTTCCAGCCAGTTGGTCATGCAACAGTCCCTCCAATAGAATATATACCTATTATAGAACAAAATCCGTTCACTTGCAACCGGTTAGCTGCAAAAATGGTGCCAATGCTGCGCCCCAGGCGGCTTGCAGGCGGGCGGGGGACCATGCGGCATTGGCGGGGCTGGTGCTGGGCAGCACGGTGGCGGGCAGGTGGGTCAGCGGCTCGGCATATTTTGCATAGATGCGCCCCGACGCCGCGCCGTTGCAGAACACCGCCTGCACGCCCAGCTTGCGTATCAGCGCGGTTACATCGTTGGGAACCGCGTTGCGGATGGACGCATCCGACGCGCCTTTGATATCGCAGGCACCGATGGTATCCCACACGGCCAGGCCGTGATTCAAAATAATAGCTTTCTTCGCCTCGATGTCGGCCCAATCGGGTACAGGCTCCCCGGTCACGGCGGCGATCATCGGCCAGAAGCGGTTCTGCTTGTGGCCGTAGAAAAAGCCCTGCTCCCGGCTTTTGGGGCTGGGGAAGCTGCCTAAAATCAGCGCATTGGCGCGAGCGCCGTGCAGCGGCGGCAGTCCGGGGCCGACGTGGGTGTACCCGGCCATCTTAGAACGCCTCCGGCCACAGTTCGCGGCACAGCTCGGCAATGCCGTGGGGTTCAGCGTCTGGGCCGGTGCGATCCGCAGCAGCCTTGGCGGCGGCGCTGCCGTTGCCCATGGCAATGCCCAGGCCTGCCGCTTTCAGCATAGCGACGTCGTTATCGCCGTCACCCACGGCCACACAGTCCGCCGGGTCCAGCCCTGCGAGCTTGGCCAGCTCCAACAGGCCGGTACCCTTGTCGATGCCCTTTTGCAGGATATCGCAGCCGTCGCTGCCGGGGTAGGAGAAGAGAAAGTTCAGCCCGAGGTAGCCGTACTGTTCCTGGAATTTTTCGGCCATCGCCTGCGGCAAAAAGCCGAACGCGCCGAAGGGCATTTCCGTCAGGTGATGGTCCTGATTCTCTCCGTCCACGATGTTCAGCGCAAGGTTTTTCTCTCGCTCACGCCGGGCGAACTCCTCGTAGCCAATATAGGCGTGGTTCGCATCGTGGAAGGTGAACCGCAGCGGCAGGTCGTAATTTTCAAAAAAGTCCACCAGGGCGTACATTTCCTCTGTCGTCAAACGGCGCAAGGCCAGATCCGCACCCTTGTAGTCCACCAACTGGGCACCGCCCGCGCAGACCCAGTAGTCCGGCCGAATGCTGCGCAGCAGACCCTTGCCCACACCGATGCGCCCGCGCCCGGTGGCAATAGCGATTTTAACGCCCGCCTTCTGCACAGCGCAGACGGCCTCGGCATTTTCCCTGGGTACACGCTCACAGCTGCCCGGCCGCAGCGTACCGTCGATATCGAGTAATAATAGTTTATATTTCATAGGGTTGACCTCACTTGGTTTCATGGAATCGCTCCCACATCCTTTTATCATTGTTTTCTATTATACCAAAGTCTAACCCCCTCCCGCAAGGCATATTCTGCTTTGGGGTGATGTTTGTGCAGCTGGATCTTTCGCGTTCCCGCAGGCGTCGGCGGTGGTGGCTTCTGCCGTTGGTGTTGGCCGCCGTTTTGCTGGCTGGGCCGTGGCTGGCCGCTGTTGTGCCAGGCACGGCTGCTTCTATTGGCCGGTTCGTCGGGGCGCGGTATACGGCGCAGATCGACGCGCTGCAAGCCGAAAATTTCACGCTGCACCAGCAGCTTGCCCGCAGTGCCGATGCCCTGGCCGAGAACGATGCCCTGCGCCGGCTGGCCGGGTGCGGGCGGGTCAGCGCCACTGTGGCCCCGGCGCGGGTCCTTGCCCGGGGCGTGGGCGGCTTCACGCTGGCCTGTCCGGGGGCCGTGTCCGGGGCCGCCGTGCTGGACGCAGGCGGGCGGTATGCGGGCATCGTCACCGCCGTGGACGGCGACACCTGCACCGTGGCGCTGGTCCGGACTGCCGGGTTGTGTGGGGCTTATGCCGGGCTGGTCACACCGGGGATATGGCAGCTGACCGGTCTGCCTGCCGACTGCGGGTTAGCGGCGGGGGACGTCGTAACAACGCCGAGCGGCGACTGGCTGGGCACGCTGGCCGCCGCACCTATGCCCGACACCGACGGCCTGACCGCCAGCGCTGCCCTGGCCGATACCGCCGATTTGTGCGCCAGCGTCTATTTCGTGAAAAAGTAATTGCTTTTTCGTCGAAAATTGCGTACAATAAATATGTATTTTGCGCGGGCTTATGCCCCATAACTTCATCTATATTTTTCGAGGTGATTCCATGTCCAACCGCAAGAATGCCCACCGCCGCCGTCTGCGCGTGGCGGTGCTGGCCGTCGTGTGCGGCGCGGTGTTTGCGGCGTTCTTTGCCCGGCTGGCCTGGATGCAGTTTGCCCGCGCCGACTACTACGCCGACAAAGCCGCCGAGGCCAGCTCGGCCAGCTACACCATAACCCAGCACGCCGCACGGGGCGTCATCACCGACGCAAACGGCGTGGTGCTGGCCCGGGACACCACCGTGTACGATTTATACCTGCGTATCCCGGCCCCGCCGGGGACCGACCTGCGCGAGACTGTAAAAAACATAGAGACCCTGACAGGCAGCAAGGATGTGGAAACACAGCTTGCTGCCTTTTGTTCTGCCGCCTCGGCGGGGGAACTGGCCGTGGCCCTGGGCGCGGGTGCTGATATGCTGACCGCCTTCTACACGGCGGGCCTTGTGCAGAGCGGCGCGGTGCGGCCCGCCGCCCGGGGCGTGCGCAGCTGGCCGGGCGGTACGCTGCTGCCCCACGCGCTGGGCCTGACCGGCCCTATCACCGCCGCGCAATGGCCCGCCGCCAAAGCGCGGGGCCTGGCCATGGATGCCGTCATCGGCCAGAGCGGGCTGGAAGCCGCCTACGACGACCTGCTGCGCGGGCAGGATGGGCGGGTGCGCATCAACACCGGGTTTGACGGGGCCGTGCGCCGCACCGCGCAGCTGCGGCAGGCCGTACCCGGGGCCGCGCTGGTGCTGACGGTGGACAGTTCCCTGCAAAAAGCACTGCAGGACGCACTGATTTCGCAAATCCACACCCTACAGACCACCAAGGCCGCCGGGGCCGGGCGGGAGTGCCGCGCCGGGGCCGCCGTGGTCGTAGACGTGAAAACCGGCGGCATCCTGGCCGCCGCCAGCGTGCCGGGGTTTGACCTGAACACCTGCCGTGCGGACTACGCGGCCCTTGCCGCTGACACCGCCGCGCCGCTGCTGGACCGCACCGCCCAGGGGCTGTATGCGCCGGGTTCGGCTTTCAAGCCCGCCGTGGCAGCCGCCGCGCTGACTGCAGGCATTGACCCTGCCGCCACCGTGAATTGCACCGGGCGGTACGGCTTTTACAACGGCTACCAGCCCGGCTGCCTGCAATACGGCCACAGCGGTCTGGTCGACCTGTGCACCGCACTGGAACACAGCTGCAATATCTTTTTTTACGATGTCGGGCGGCGGCTGGGGGTGGATACTTTCTCCGCCATGGCGCAGCAGCTGGGCCTGGCCGCCCCCACCGGTGTTGAGGTCGCCGAAGCCCGGGGCCGTCTGACCTGGTCCAGCGACGGAAACTACCAGGCCGGGCTTACGCTGATGGCAGCCATCGGGCAGGGGAACACCGCCGTGACACCGCTGCAGTTGGCCGCCTACGCCGCCACGCTGGCCAACTACGGCCAGCGCCCCGCCCTGCACTACGCCGACCGCGCCGTGAGCGCCGCCACCGGCGAGACGCTGTGGCAGTACACACCGACCTTCACCGCCGTGCAGGGCGGCGAGGCCGTGTTTGGCCCCATCCGGGACGGCATGAAGCGGATGGCCCAGACGACCCGCGTGCTGCGGGAGGCCCCGGTCGTCTGCGCTGCAAAAACGGGCAGTCCGCAGCTGGCTGACACTTTACCTGGCGGCAGCCACTATGTCAACTCGGTGCTCATCGGGTACGCGCCCGCCGACGACCCGCAGATCGCCGTGGCCGTCGTGCTGGAATACGGTGGGGGCGGGGCCAACGCCGCGCCCATCCTGCGGGCGGTGCTGGACGCCGTGTTCGGGATATGAAACGTTTCCATTTTTTCGCAGCCCATCGCTATTTCTTGTGCATTTTGTCCATATTTGTGCATCAAAAAGTATACCTTATCGTGATTTTCTTCAAAAAGAAGGTGTCCTTTTCTGACAAAAAGCCAGTTGCAGTTCATCCGGAAATGTGCTAGAATATACGGGAGATAGTGTTGCACAACTGCGGAAGGGAGCCGACATGAACGCACAGTGTATCATGGTCTGCTCCGGCAAGGGCGGCACCGGCAAAAGCACGGTTTCGGTGCTGCTGGGGGCCTGTTTGGCGCGGCTGGGGCGGAAGGTCCTGCTCATTGAGCTGGATTCGGGTCTGCGCAGCGTGGACATTATTGCGGGCGTCTACGGCCGCACCGTCTATGACATTGAGGATGTCCTCTGCGGCCGATGCGAGGGGGCCAAGGCCGTTGTGCCCAGCCCGCTTTACCCCGGGCTGTCGGTCATCAGCGCCCCCTATGAAGGCGGCGCGGTGGATGCTGCGCCCCTGGGGCGGCTTCTGGTCGCCATGCGCCCCTATTTCGATTTTGTGATTTTGGACACCGCCGCCGGGATGGGTGCGCCGTTCACGGCGGCCGCCGCCGTGGCGGACAAGGCCCTGCTGGTGCTGACCCCCGACCCGGTCGCCCTGCGCGACGGCAAAATTGTGGCGGATTGGCTGCTGGCCGGGGCGCGCCCCCAAAGCGCCGTGCGGCTGGTGATGAACCGCGTCAGGCGCGAGAGCTTTGGCAAAAACGCCGCTGTGGCTGACCTGGACGAGTGCATTGACACCGTGGGTGCCCAATTGCTGGCCGTGATACCCGAAAGCCGCGTACTGCAGCTGGCCGGGGCCAACGGCACCGTGCCGCCTGCGGGCGACCCCGCCGTGGCGGCCGGACAGGCTATGGCAAAACGTTTGTGCGGACAGCGCGTTCCGCTTACCTTTTAACTTGTAATTCTGCTGCGAAGGATGGTGGCATTTTCTATGACGATCGCATTGATAGCCCACGACTCCAAAAAGGAGCTGATGGTGCAGTTTTGTATGGCCTACCGCCATATTTTGGAGCAGCACCGTCTGCTGGCTACCGGCACGACCGGCCGCTTGATTGAGGAGAACACTGGGCTGAAGGTAACAAAGTTTCTGCCCGGCGGTCACGGCGGTGCCGAGCAGATCGTGGCGCGCATCGCCTGCGAGGAAGTGGACATGCTGCTCTTCTTCCGCGACCCCATCAGTGCCAAACCCAGCGAACCGAACGAGATGAACCTGCTGCGCATATGCGACGTACACAACGTCCCGGTTGCCACCAACATTGCCACCGCCGAGGTCCTGATTCACGGCCTGGAGCACGGCGATTTGGATTGGCGCGAAATCATCAATCCGCAGCGGTGAATTATACGTTTTGTATTATATCATGATATCATAAGAGCCACCGGCTTAAAAAGGTCGGTGGCTCTTGTTTTATTGCGGCCAATCGTTGCTTTTTTTGGTGGTTTCGTCGGAGTGCATCCAGAGGACGGCGTAGTGGTTCTGGGCAGCAAGGGTCTGGCCGGTGGATTCTGGCAGGCAGAACAAGCCGGTGGACAGAGCGTCCGCCAGACCGCCGGTGTCAGCGTGGGCCAGCACGGCCACGCTGCTGACATAGCGGGCGGGCCAGCCGGTGGTCAGATCGATCAAATGCGCGTACCGCACGCCGCCGTACTCAAAATAGCGCTGGTAGTCGCCGCTGATGACCAGGCTGTCGCCGTCGGCCAGCTCCACAGCCTGGATGTACGTCGGGTCGTCGCCCCATGGGTTTTCAACGCCCGCTGTCCACAGCTTGCCGCCGGGCTTGGTGCCGATGGCGCGGACGTTGCCGCCGATGTTCAGCAGAGCGCTTGTCAGGCCCCGGGCCTGGGCCGCTTGGGCGGTCTGCTCCACAGCGTAACCCTTGCCCACCGCGCCGACGTCCAACGTCATAGCGGGGTCGGCGAAATAGACGGTCTTGGCATCATCATCGAGCACCAGATTTTCTATGTCGATATGTTCCAGCGCCGCCGCAATGGCCTCTGCTTCGGGCGGGGCAGGGGAGTCGCTTTCCCGCGCGTCATGCCACAGCCGCAGCACCGCGCCCGCCGCAATGTTCGTCGCGCCGTCGGTGGCGGGGTAAACGGTGTCCTTACACCAGCGCAAGAATGCGTACAACTCGTCATCAACAGCCACTGGCGCGGCAGCGGCCCCGGCGTTGACGTCGTACAGGTTCACAACGTCGTCGTAGTGGTTATAGATATCAAACAGTTCGTTATAGTGCGATAAATCTTCCTGCACGGCAGCAGCCTGGGTGTTCCACTCGTCCTGGCCGGCGGCGTACCCCTGCACGATGGCGACCGTATCGAACAGATCAAACCAGGTCGCGCTGTACAAATTTTGCTGTTTTTGACAGGCGGTCAGCGGCAGGCAGAGCAGCACGGCCAGCGCCAACGCGGCAAGACAGCGCTTCACGCCTTGTCTCCCTGCACAGTTTCGTGTTCCGTGTTTAATTCAAGCAACAGGTTGGCCAGCGTCCATTGCTTGCTGGTGGGCGTGACCATGCTGCGCACCGGGATGGATGCACCGCCCATTTTGACAAGGTCGAGGAACGCACCCAGTTCGCCATTGTCGTGGCGCAGGCCGCTGATGATGATAGCCGGGCGGTCCGGCACGGCGATAAGCGGGGCAAACGCCGGGGCAGGCTTACCCGCGCAGAGGTCGCCCACGATGCCGCCGAGATCGCCGTCGGCCACGGCACGTAGTTTGACGTCGTACCGCTTGGCCGCGCGGGTGATGGCGGCGTAGTTGGGGTAGGTTTCATCGATGCGCCAAAGCAGAGCACACCGGGGTTCACGGATGATTCGGGCTTTCATGATGGATTTCTACCTCGCAGGGGCCGGGCATACCCGACCCTCAACATAACGGGAACAGGTCATTTTCGGGAAAGTTGAGGGCCTCGCATATGCGGCCCCTACAACTCTACCACTTTAAAAAGGCACCGCCCAAAATTAAAGGCGGCGCCTTGATGATGAATTACAGGTCAGGGTGGTACTCTTTGCAGGTACACTTCTTCCACTTCAGGCCGCTGCCGCAGGGGCAGGGGTCGTTGCGGCCGATCTTGTTGACCTTGACAGGCTGCTTCTTGGGGGCGGTGCCGTCGCCGCCCACGTTTTCCACCATGCCCTTGGCCACCCGCTCCCGCTTGACCTCCTCGTTCTTCCGCAGCCGTACGGAGTACAGCCGCCGGACGGTTTCCTCCTGAATGGCGGAGATCATCTCCTCGAACATCTCCAGAGATTCCTTCTTATAGGCGATGATGGGATCCGTCTGAGCGTAGGCTCGCAGACCGATGCCCTGCCGCAGATCGGTCATGGCATCGATGTGGTCCATCCAGTACTCGTCTACCACCCGCAGCAGCACCACACGCTCCACCTCGCGCATGACGGGGGAGGTGAACTCCTGCTCCTTCTTTTCGTAGAAGTCGGCAGCGGCGGCGGTAAAGGCGTCGATGACCTCCTCCGCCGTCAGCTGAGGGATGCGCTCCGGCTCGAAGCGCACGGTGTACCTGGGGAAGTACAGGCCCTCCACCTGACGCAGCAGCTCCCGCATCCCGGCCTCGTCCATGTGGCTCTCGCCGCCGAAGGCGCTGTTGACCTGATGGCTGATGGCGGTGGACATCATGTTCATGATGATGCCCTTGACGTCCATGCCCTCCAGCACCTGCTTACGCTGGTCGTAGATGATCTCACGCTGCTTGTTCATCACGTCGTCGTACTCCAGCACCGACTTACGGGACTGGAAGTTCCGGGACTCCACCGTGGTCTGGGCCTGCTCAATGGCACGGGTCAGCATCTTGTTCTCAATGGGGGTATCCTCGTCGAGGTTCATCCGCTCCATGATGGCGTTGATGCGCTCGCCGCCGAACAGACGCATGAGGTCGTCCTCCAGCGAGATATAGAACCGGGTCTCGCCGGGGTCGCCCTGACGGCCGGCACGGCCACGCAGCTGGTTGTCGATCCGGCGGGAGTCGTGGCGCTCGGTGCCTACGATGAACAGGCCGCCGGCCTGACGCACCTGCTCCGCCTCTCCGGCGATCTCCTCCTTGTGCTGCTGCAGCTTCTGGGCAAACAGGCGGCGGGCGTCCAGGATCTCCTGGTTGTCCGTCTCGGCGTAGCCGGTGGCCTCAGCAATGAGCTCGTCCGACAGCCCCGCCTTCCGCAGATCGCTGGTGGCCATGTACTCGGCGTTACCGCCCAGCATGATATCCGTACCACGGCCGGCCATGTTGGTGGCCACGGTGACGGCGCCCAGCTTACCGGCCTGCGCCACGATCTCCGCCTCACGCTCGTGGTTCTTGGCGTTCAATACGTTGTGCTTGATGCCTGCCTTGGTGAGCATCCGGCTTAAAAGCTCGTTCTTCTCGATGGATACCGTACCCACCAGCACCGGCTGACCCTTGGCGTGGCACTCCTCCACCTGACGGATGACCGCCCGGAACTTGCCCTGCTCCGTTTTATACACGGAGTCCTGATCGTCGATACGGGCGATGGGACGGTTGGTGGGGATCTCCACAATGTCCAGCTTATAGATGGTGGCAAATTCCTCCTCCTCTGTCAGGGCCGTACCGGTCATACCGGACAGCTTCTGATACAGGCGGAAGTAGTTCTGGAAGGTGATGGTGGCCAGCGTCTTGCTCTCCCGCTGCACGGAGACGTGCTCCTTGGCCTCGATGGCCTGATGCAGACCCTCGGAGTACCGGCGGCCGAACATCAGACGGCCGGTGAACTCATCCACGATGATGATCTCGCCGTCCTTGATGACGTAGTCCACGTCCCGCTTCATGACGCCGTGGGCCTTGATGGCCTGATTGATGTGGTGGGCGATGGTGCTGTTCTCCGGGTCGGAGAGGTTCTCCAGATTGAAAAACTCCTCGGCCTTGGCGATACCACGGGCGGTGAGGGTGGCCGTCTTGGCCTTCTCATCCACCACATAGTCGGCGTCGATATCCTCGGCCTCCTCCTCTTTGGAGTCTACCTCCGCCACCACGTATTTCTTCATCCGGGCCACCAGCGACTCCGCCATGTCATACAGCTGCGTGGACTTGTCGCCCATGCCGGAGATGATGAGGGGCGTCCGGGCCTCATCGATGAGGATGGAGTCCACCTCGTCCACGATGGCGAAGTTATGGCCCCGCTGCACCTGTTCATTCTTATAGATGGCCATGTTGTCCCGCAGGTAGTCAAAGCCCATCTCGTTGTTGGTGCCGTAGGTGATGTCGGCGTTGTAGGCGGTCTGCCGCTCCTCCTTGCTGAGGTCGTGGACGATCAGGCCCACCGACAGCCCCAGAAAGCGGTGGACCTTGCCCATCCACTCGCTGTCGCGCTTGGCCAGATAGTCGTTGACGGTGACGATGTGAACGCCACGGCCCGTCAGCGCATTGAGGTAGGAGGGCAGCGTGGCCACCAGCGTCTTACCTTCACCGGTCTTCATCTCAGCGATGCGGCCCTGATGCAGCACGATGCCGCCGATGAGCTGCACCCGATAGGGGCGCAGACCCAGCACACGGTCCGCTGCCTCCCGCACGGTGGCAAAGGCCTCCGGCAGCAGGTCATCCAGCGTCTCGCCGTTGGCCAGACGCTCCTTGAATTCCGGGGTCTTGGCCTGAAGCTGGGCATCGGTGAGGGCCTTGTACTCGTCGGCCAGCGCCTCGATCTTGTCAGCGATGGGGTAGATGCTTTTCAGCTCCCGCTGACTGTACGTTCCGAAAATTTTCGTAATGAGTCCCATATGTATCGTGTCCTTTCTGTTTCCAAAAGGAAAGTATGCGTATTGCTCCCGTTTCCCTGCCGCCGGGCGGGAGAGCCTTCCGGCATCGCTGCGGCGAGTAGAAACAAGAATACATCCTGTATCATACCACAAATTCCTGTCAGATGCAAAGGAAAAACGGTAACAAGAGGAATTTCACTAAAATAAAATGGCGACAATCGGCACTCTTTACGAAAAAACACACTGGGCGGCGAATTTGCTTGCAAAAAGCGGAAATCGTGATACGATGAAGCTGAAAGGGGAGGAGTCCGATGCACAGGTAGAAATATAAATGAAGGCACAGAAAAACACAAAATGGGTTCTTGCGCTTTAATCCCACTATCCCCCAGTGTGATGCCTGTGAGGCGGGAAATGTAGCGGATAGCCATTTTGCTACCTATCTATGCTATGGCGTTGTAACATCAACGGATGCAGTTATACAACCAAGCTATGCCCATAAGACCCTTGGAGCCAGTAATATTTCTGTGTCGATAGATTCCAAGGGAGGTGTAAGTTTCTCTGTTGGCTTGGGTAGTAAGATTACCACATATTTGGCACGCCCAGTAACACTTGAGTAACAGGAGTATCAATGTTGGAGGAAATTTATGAAGCCAGAGTGTCCCATAGACTGGAAAACAGCATTTACCGCCGCATTGCTCGGCTTTTTAGGAGCGTATCTGATCGGCGGCTACCTGAATATGCCGGACGCCGGGGCTATTGTGGCCATCGCCTATGTGGGCGGGCGCATCCTCTGGTATCTGAAACGGCTGGAGGCCCGTCAGGAGCCGAAGGACACCGTTGCGGATGCTCCCGCCGATACCGCAGCTGCCGATACGACGCCGGAGGGCAGTGGCGCCGAAGGATAACGGATATCCCCGGACGGCGGCGGGGCGAGGGAGCGTATCCCGGCGGACATAGGCAGCGGGGCGTACTCGTTGTCGCACAACGCACAAATAATCATCGCCTGAATGCCCGATTCAGGCGATGATTTTGCCATTTTTTGGGAGCTGCGGAAAAAAGCCTTGCAACACGGAAACAAGTGATATAATATATTATCAGATATAGTGTATATAATATTTGCAATCTATGCAAATAATAGGGATGACAAGAGGAGAAGTACCGTGAGAACCAGAGATCAAGAGGAATTTCAGCGCAAAAAAATCATGCTGATGGAGAAGTGCTACGACTGCTACGCCGAAAACGGTCTGGCCTCCGTGGGCATCCGGAAGCTGGCGGAGGCCTGTGGGTGCAGCTCCGCCGTGCTGTATATCTATTTTAGAGATTTGGACGATCTCATTGTCCAGTCCACCGCCTACTGCATGGAGAAGGTGGAGGACGACTTCATGGCCAAGGCCCCCACCGATCCGCAGGATCTGATGCGCTTCATCGACGAGATCCCCTACTGGACGGCCCGGCAGCACGGCAAGAAGTACCGCCTGATGTATCAGGTCTACACCCACCCCAAGTATATCCGCTACGGCAAGCAGTTCTTCGAGGGGGTCAACCGCCGCTACACCGAATACGCCAAATCGCTGGAGCCCAAGCTGGGCATCCCCTATACCACCATCACCCCGCTGATCTTCATCCTGATCCAGACCTGCGTCCACTACGCCATGTTCGAGGATGAATGCTATCTGCAGTCCCAGCTGGAGGCGCTGAAGCAGGCCATTCGGCTGTTTATGGCCCAGTACCGCACGGAGGACGCAAGGCCCGACGTCAAGGCGGAAAGCTGACGGTTCTGCCGCAGCGGCCGCAGAAAAAACCAAATAAGACAGAAACGGACCCCCTCGGCTATGGCCGAGGGGGTCCGTTTGTTATCTCTGCATTTGGCCGCTTACCGCTTGCGGGCCGTGGGCGCATCAGGTCACGGTGCGATTGATGCGCTTGACCTCGAAGGAGGTCTGGGACAGGGTTTGCCGGGAGCGGTCCCCGATCTCCAGGGTGACGGAGAAAATATCGGTGGAGGCATCGTAGCGCAGGGTAAAGGCAGTTACCTGCAGACCCTTGGGGTAGGAGGCGGAGCCCAGCAGGTGACGATCGCCCAGCGCCAGCTGGCCGTCTTCACCGATCTGAAAGGCATCGCCCTTACCCTCCACGCTGCCCACGTTTTGGATGAAGATCTGCGTCAGGCCGCCGTTTTCATCCTGCGTCACGGTGCCGCAGAAGCGCAGCTTGTCGCTGATGACGCTGGTGAGGGTGGAGCAAAGCTCCTGCGCCTCCGACAGCCGCATGGACTCCGTATAGGTCTTGCCGGCAAAGCGGATGCCCACTACCAGCAGCGCCGTCAGCAGCAGCACGATCAGCACCGTACACAGCATCTCGGTCAGGGTGATGCCCCGCCGGTCACGGAGTTTTCTCATGGCGTATCCTCCGACACATAGTAGCGGTAGCCGTTCTCCTGATAGACCTCCACCGAGGTGCTGCCGGTCTGGCCGCTGCGGCCGGAGAGGCGCAGCTGGGCGTTGCCCTCGGACTGGGCATCGCTGTACCGGAAGGAGACGTCGGTGTCCCGGATCTTGGCGTTGATCTTGGCGGCTGCCACGGCGGAGCCCGTCAGAAAGACGAACACCAGCACGATGATCAGCAGGGACACCAGAGTCTCCACCAGAGTTTCGCCCTTCTGGTTCTTCAGCTTTTTCATCCGGTGCCCCCCTTTTCAATGAGCGGTGTGTCCCAAGAGATGGTGGTGGTGGTAACGGTGGTCTGTCCCGTCTCGGTGTTGCCGCCGGTGACGATGGTGACCTGCTGCTTCCGCTGGCCGCTGAGGGTGAGGGTCATAAGGCAGTTGCCCTGACTGCTGTCCGCCAGAGAAAGGGTCACGGTGATGTCGTAGGCGGGGGTCATGGTGAACTCCGCCTGTACGGCGTCCAGACCGCTGGCAGCATCCGGGGTGAGGGTGATGACGTCGGTATAGGCGATGCCACGGCCCACGGCCTCGATGCCCCGCTCCAGCCAGACTTTCATGGCCCCCTGGGGGGTCTGAGTTACCTCCGTCCGCTCGATATAGCTGCCGGTGGCAGTGGGGCGGCGGGTGACCTTCTGCTCATAGCCGGAGGAGAGGATATCGTCCCGCAGCAGCTCCGCAGCGGAGCTGACGGTGAGATAGGCCTGCTGGCTCTGGCGGTCGTTGGAGATGTGCCGGGCGGCGGTAGTGGCCGCCGTAAGGATCACTACGCTGACCATGCTGGCCACCAGCAGCAGGAGGAGGGCCATCAGAATGGTGATGCCCTTCCGGTCTGTACACTTTTTCATTCCAATGGCCTCCTTTCTGCAAAACGGTTATCGGGTCCAGCGCCAGCGGAGCAGGCCGGGCTCCTCCGTATCCTGATAGATGGGTTCAAAGATGGTATCCTGGAACAGGGGCAGGTCGGGACTGGGGGTCCAGCCCACAACGGGCCGGAGCGCCGAGGCAAGCTCATCCTCCGTGGGGAGGAAGCCGGCGGCGGGCTGGCCGAAGGGAACGGCCTTCTCCAGCCGCAGGCGGCCCACCACGAAGGTAGCGGTGATCTGCGTATCCTCCGCCGCCAGGGTATAGGGGATATCCAGCGTATAGGGCCGGCCGGTGCGGGTGTCGGTGAGGGTCACCTGCAGGGTGACTGTCTCCTGCTGCCGTCCGTGGATGGTGATGGGGCGATAGCTGAAGTCGCCGTCCTGCTGGGCGGCCACCACGTCGCCTACGGTGACCCGGTAGTCCTCATCGGCGGTGGAGAGCATATCGTGGGAAGTGCCGGTGCTATCCAGAACGGTAAGGGCCGTTACGGTGAAGTACCGGAAGTCCGCCGCCTTGCCACGGCTGTACAGGTACAGACCCTCGTAATCGGGGACATCGCCCCCGGCGGGGCCGAGAGGGGTATCCCAGTCGGTGGCGTCCCGATTCAGGATGCCCTGACGATACACGGCGTCTCCATCGCCCACATGGGCGATGCCCAGCACGCCCTGCATATGGATGGTGGCGGTGAGGCGCAGCTCACTGGTGAAGGTGCGCTGGCCCACGGTGACACCGGCCTGCACCAGCAGAGTCTCCTCGCCCTCGCCCTTACCGGTGACGGTGACCTGCTGATCCCGACTCACCGGGGACAGCGTGACCACCCGGTCAGAGCCGCTGACCACGTCCCATTTGACGCCGGTGAGCACTTGGCCGGTGCCGTCCCGTGCGGTGAGGGTGAGGGTAGTGCTCTCGCCTACATACTGCTCTACGGAGAGTTGATCCACGGAGATGGAGAGCTTGGCGGTGACGTCCACTGCCAGACGGGCGGTGTAATCCCCCAGTGTGGCGATGATCTCGGTGGAGCCGATGGCCTGTCCCACGATGCGGACCTTGTAGTGGCCCGTGCCGTCCGGCTGAAGCTCGGCAGTGACGATGCCGTCCTTGGTATAGGACAGGGTGGGGAGCTCCGTGCCGGGATCCGTGCCCTCGAACCGCAGATCCAGCGTCACGGCGGATTCGCCGCCGGCGGCATCATAGTCGGTGATCATGTCCAGCGTCAGCAGGCCCTTGCTCCAGTAGAGGCCAGATGACGGCCACCAGCCGTAGTGCAGACGGGCCCGGCCAAAGACGTTATCCTGCACCAGCACGGTGGGGAAGGGGAAGTCCTGACCCTGCAGGGCCTCGTCGCTGCCGGGGAAGCTGTATTTGCCGTGGACCTCGGCGCCGTTTTCCTTGGTAGTGACCCACGCAAAGCTGCTGCCCAGAGCGGCGGCGAAGCTATCGTAGCGCTGTGCAGTGCCGGTGCCGTTGTTCTGGGTGACGATGTTGGCACCGGTGCGCTGGGACATCTGCTCATAGGTCAGGCCCGTCAGGCCCTTGATGCTATACGTGTTGGAACCCCTGTTCCAGCCGTAATTACGGAGGTAGCCGAGATCGCCGTTGAGCATTTTTTCCCGTGCCGCTTCTGTACGCAGCAGCCCGCTAAGGGAGTTGCTTCTGGAATTACCCTTGCCGTAGTATTTGGGCAGACTGTCGAAAGAAATGCTGTTCTTGCTGCTGTTGAGGTAGTAGCAGTTATTGATATAGAGCTTTGCATTGGTGCTGGCACCGGCTCGGTCGGCAATACTGCCCATAAGGGAGATGCCGGTGATGGTACCCTCCATGTCCGGGAACTCCATGTAGGTGTAGCAGTTATTGAAAGTGGGCTGACCATCCGAACTGTCGACGCGATTGACAAAGTTGGTGAAGCTGGCGGAGAAGCCGCTGCCGCCCATACCGCCGATATAGACATAGGTATCGGGGCCGGAGACGCCGCCGGAATTCATCTTGACCCGGACGGCAGAGCTGCCGTCGGCAAAGACATTGTTGCTGCTGCCCACGGGGACACGCTCCTTCAGGGTCTCCTCCCCAACGGTGATAGTACCGCCGGTGTAGCAGTCCGTTACCGCAAAGCGCACACCGCCGGCCAGACCGCCTACACGCACATAGTTGCCGTAGCGGGCGGCGTTCATGTAGCCGTTGGTATCGACGTGGGTGCAGTTGATCTGCAGATCCACCACGGCGGAACACTTGTTGAGGTTGACGCTGGAGACACCCACCAGCCCGCCGATGGCGGCCTCACCCAGATGCTGCTTGTTACGGCTGTTGTCGGCCACAGTGTAGCCGGCGATGGCGCAGTTGGTGATGCTGCCGTTGCCCATGCTGCTGTTGTAGTCATAGGCGATGCCCACCAGACCGCCCAAGGCGTAGGAGGTGGAATACTGGCGCACCGTCCGGGTGCCGCTGGAGGGCGTGGGATCGGTATTGCGCTGGATGACGGCGCCGTTGTCACTATAAAGGACGATGTTCGCGATCTCTGCGCCGGCGGTGGTGCCGAAGAGGCCCACGTTGTAGCAGTAGGAGTCGATGTTCACGTTCTTGATGTAGTAGCTCTGGCCGTCGTACTTGCTGCCGAACCAGTTATACAGCACCATACGGTAGTCGGTGCTGCTGCCGCTGTCGTAGACAGAACCGGCGATGGGGTGGAAGCTGTAATTCAGGGAGGCATCCGTGGGATCCGCCAGGCTCTGGCCGTTGAGGTCATGGCTCTGCTTCCACGTGCGGATGGGACGGGTGCCGCCGGTGGAGTCGCCGGCAATGGCATCCTCCTTGCTCTGGTAGCCCCAGGTGACACGGCTATATTGCAGATAGGGGTAGTGCTTGTACATACTCCCGCTGCCCGTCACGTCACGGGTGGAGCTGCCCTGATCGTCGTAGTAGCTCCAGTTGATGTATTGCAGCTGCTCCACGGACCGCACCTGATAGGGCAGAGCATCCGTGCCGGGCTCCACGCCGGTGGTGCCGCCGGTAATGCCGGTGCTGACGGCGGTGACGGCGTAGGAATCTGCGAAGAAGGGACTGACGGTGTAGGTGAACCACACATCCCCCTGAGACAGGAACCAGTGGCCGTTTCCGGTGGTGCCGCTGAGGAGCCGCAGACCGGTGTCGGAGGTCTGATAGGTGACGAAACTGAACGGAGGCATCTGCTTCTCCAGCTCCGCCGCCGCCTCGGTGTTGCGGCCGTCCAGAGCGATGTGCTGGGTCTCCAGCAGGGGCTCCGTCTCGCCCTTGGACCAGTAGTAGCCGTAGCCGTAGGCGGTGATCTTGCCGCCGTCGTCGTGGGCGGTGCAGAGGCTGCTGCCGTCCTTGCGGACGCCGTTTTCAAAGCCGATGTATGAGAAGTGATAGCCGGGGTTACTGCCGCCCTCCTCGTGCTCCCAGTACACCATGCCCAGCGTACCCAGATCGGCGGGGGTCACCCAGTCACCGTAGTGGACGGGGCTGCCGTGGCCGGTGAGACTGGTGGGATAGGGATAGGCCTGCCCGTCGGTGTTCAGGGTTTTGCTGTGGTGATAGGTGTGGCTGGCATCGGCGGAAGAGAAGCCGGTGAGGGTCAGGGCCTTCAGCCCCTGCTCATTGACGGCCCGTGCGCCGGACTGGTCGCTGTAATCATACAGATGGACCTGTCCCACGAAGCGATACGTACCGCCGCTGAGATAGCAGCAGCCGGAGGTGCTGCCGGTGGCCGGGGCGAAGCCGTAGGTATCGGCACCGGGGGAGGTAAGGGCCGTGGCGCAGTAGCTGCTGCGGATCGAGCCGATGTTCTCCCCGGCGAAGCCGCTGAGGGCCACGCCGCCGCCACGGATCTGGAGTACCTCCACGTTGGCCATGGCGTAACTCTGGCTCACCAGACCGCTGTTGCCGCCGGTGAAGCCGCCCATCAGCAGACGGGCATAGTTGCTGCTGGCGGTGAGGGAGGGAGTACTGACGCTGCCGGAGCGGATGGTCCCGGCATTATAGCCCACGAAGCCGCCCATATACAGGACGCTGCCCTGATAGGCGTGGGCTGTGACGGAGTAGCCCGCCGCAGCGCAGTTGTAGACGGTGCCGTCGTTGCGGCCTGCCAGAGCGCCGACATAGGCGGTACGCAGGCGCAGGATGCCCTGCAGGGTCACGGAGTAGTCCTGCTCCCCGGTGGTGAGCACCACATTCCGCAGACTACCCTGATTCAGGCCGAAGAGTCCGGCGTAGTCGCCGCCGTTGGGACTCTGGAGCGGCACAGCGGCGATGGGATAGGTGCCGCCGTCATAGATGTGGGTAAAGGGGACGACGGCACTGCTGCCGATGGGCTGCTGGCTGGTGACGGCGGCGCCGCTGCGGCCGTAGTTCGCCCAGTCGTAGCCGGAGTAGTCGATGCTGCGCTCCTGCTGGAGGGTGGTGTCCTTGGCCAGCAGGGGGCTGTACTGCTCATAGTACAGGCTCAGGTTATTCAGCTGCCGGGCTGTGCGGATGCCGATCTCGCTGGGGGCCTCCGGGGCCTCGGAGCCCTCCGATACCCAGCAGGTGAAATGGGGATTGAAGTAGTAGGTGGTGTCCTCCACCTGCACCCGGCGGTAGAAGTCCGTGGATACCTCGGTGGTGTTCACCAGTGTCCGGGGCAGGGGCAGCAGGTAGTAGCCCCCGCCCATGTCGATGGCGTTGGCACGGTACAGGGTAGAGGTGACCTCCCGGCCCCCCAGCGAATAGCGCACCGTCAGATCCTGCTCCGGCAGCGTGCTGTACACCATGCCGTAGCCGTCGCCCGCCACCGTGCCGGTGGTTTTGACGGTGGACTTGTTGGCGCCACGGAAGCCGTAGCTGCCGTCGGAATAGACCTCGTAGTACACCAGTGTACCGGCCTCGAACTGAGCCTGCCAGTCGCCGTAGTGGGTCAGCCCCATCAGACGGGGATAGGAGTAAGCGCCCAAGCCCATGCCGTCCACCAAGTTATAGGCCACGGTGTCGCTGCCGCCGGTCTCAGCGGTGAAGGCGTCGTTGAGGTACTTCGCGATGGCGTCGGCCCGGTTGCGGCCGCTCCACTGCTCATAGTCGGCAAAGACCGTGCCGTCCATGTCGT
>OLVR01001614.1_pt1 | contig 20635 bp, 13 predicted proteins | sample 1673261 | NCBI WGS metagenome assembly OLVR01 (sample SAMEA3178938, study PRJEB25190) | human gut metagenome | biome: human gut; feature: human-associated habitat; material: faeces | place: Austria | collected 2013 | reverse complement strand
CTGTAACCGGCTGATCCGTAGTCAGCTACTCTATTCAGTTGAGCTACGCGGCCTTGTTTGTTTTACGGGTGCAAAGATACGTACTTTTTTTGAATTAGCAAGAGATACACAAACTTTTTTTGAAAAAAATTACTCGATGAACCGATAATTAAACAGCTGCCAGCCGAGTGTCAACCCCACATTCCACTCCTTTTTCGGTGAGCTATAATGATTTACATATGCAGATATTGCTCCAAAGGGCAATTGGCATATTACAGAAATTTCTCCTATATATTCAAAGCGCGAAAACGCTTTTCCATAATAAGCTTTGTTCAATGCATTCTTTTTAATAGGAAATATCGGTACGAAACCATAAAATTCAGAACGGAATTGGAACATATCATTGAAAACAAAAATAGGCTTGATACCCGCTGCCAAGAATTGGTTGGCCCGGAATGCTTCATTATACATCAGCTTACTATGAGGAGTAGGAGAAAAATCTGCCGCCTGCAACATGGTTGCCGTATAATTCTCCGAAAAGTTCTTCGATGAATACAACATCTCTGCCATCCATCCCAAAGTAAATTTGGGACTCATAGTATGATAGGCATATTTCATATAAGAAATTTGCAGCCAAGATTGCCTTTCTTTAGTCGTAACACTCGTTTCCGTCGGATTTCCCGGTATAAATTTCTCCTTTCCGCTAAAGACCTGTGCCACCAGTTTTTCAAAATACCCTTTAGTGGCATACTGTCGTGCATTCAGCGTACTCCCATAAAAGCCGATAGCCCCTCCCAAAAGGTTGTAGGTACTCCTATCCGAACGGTCCTTGTCAAAATTAATCACGCTGGACTGAAAGTAATTGTCTTGAAGTTTCCCATATCCGATGCTTATTTCCGCCCGTTTATTGGCCAAAAAAGGCAAGGCTACCATCAACTTGACAAAACGTTCATCTTTAGAGTTAAAAGAGGGCTTATCATTCTTAGAAAAGAGTTTGTCCTTTTTATAATAATCGAACGTACTTAAAGAAGCAATAAGGCGGTAGGAGGTTGGAATACGGGTAGGAAGGTCTATCTTGGCCATAAGCTGCGCATTATTATATACCTTGCCAATCTGGCCGTCAAGGGTTATTTCTTTGGAATAATAATTCAAGTCCTGATAACCCAACCCCAAATAAATCTGATTAGAGCTGGTTGTCGATACACTTCCACCCATCCTTACAGAAAAATTATCTTCCATTTTCACTTTCAGATGCAGCGAATACAAGTCGTTTTCAGAGTCATATACAGCATGAGGTATAATCTCCGATATCATATTATCAGACAGCAAACGGAAATATCCACGTTTCAAATCTTCATATGTAAACACCTCATGGTCTTCGTCATGAAATTCTTTTTTGATATACGCCTGCTGTTGTGGATTGGCGCCCTCTATATAGATGTCCCTAAAGCGGAATTGAGGCAAATTACTGCGGTAGACCAACCGTCTTAAACGAACATTTTCTGCACTTACCCTCCGATGAATACGACCTTTTATAGAATCCATTAAACTGATAGTCCGGTTATAGCCGATATCGTGCAACTCCTGCAAACGGTCAAAGTCCAAAAGGCTTACATCATCATACTTGAATGTCATAATAATGCCTAAAGAATCCGGAAGAGTATAATCCGTCTTCTGCATAATCATATTTTCAAGCTGGCTCATCAAATCATTCTCTTTCGGCTTACCGGGGTTGGCAGCTACCACGCTACCTATGATGACTTCCGGTTTAAAGTCCTCACGCATAATATCTGTGGGGAAATTATTATAAATTCCACCGTCATAAGCTAAAACGCTATCAATCTCTATCGGTTTGAAAACAAACGGAAAACTCATGGAAGCGCGTACCGCATCTCCCAAATCTCCTCTACGCATAATCAACGGTTTCTTGTTATATACATCGGAGGCAATACACCGGAAAGGCACAAACAGGCGGTTAAAATCGCCGCTGCATGCAGCCGTAGCCCGTGCAAATAGCTCCACAAAGACCAGATTCATCTGAATGGGATTTACCATGCTTGTAGGAAGTATCTGAGGCTTGATATGCAGCGAGTCCTTAAAGGAGAAACGGATATTGAAAAACTCCGGGGTCGGTCGGTTTTGTTTGAAATAATACCCGTATTCGGGTTCTACCTGTCCTGAATACCAGCGTTTGAAGTCTTCGGAACGCAATAAAGCCTCCATATCATCGGGAGAGTACCCCATAGCATAGAGTGAACCTATGATAGCTCCCATAGAAGTACCCGTAATGTAGTCGATAGGAATATTGTTTTCCTCCAAAGCGCGAATGATACCGATATGGGTCATGCCTTTCGCACCTCCGCCACTCAAAACAAGTCCTACTTTCTGAGCTTGCACAAACGGCAGAAGCAATAAACAGGCTGACAAAAACAAAAAAAATCTTTTCATGAATACGGTTTCGAGTGAAATATACTAATTTATTCAATGCTCAAATATAGACAATTGTTTCCAAAAACCTCGTATCCAACGAAAAAAAACAGACCTATTACGAAAAAACAGACAAAAAAAGGGCATTACAACTCATATTAGCTGCAATGCCCTGTTATAATAGAAATCTAAAGGGGCTTATTTAATCAAATCGATGCTTCTCTTTACAAAATTATTCAAAGCTTCACCTTTCAACATACCATTTTGGAGCAATGCCAAATCAATAAGTTGACGGACAACCTTATTCTGAGCGGCATAGTCGGCAAACAATCCATTTTTCCGGTTTTTCAAATCTTCCCACTTCTTATCCAAATCATTTACCTCATCCTTTTCGGCTGTAGGGATATCCTCATCTTTCTTGCCCTCCTGCTTCTTTTTCAATTCATTACGACGAGTATTTACATCGTCCATTTCTTTTTGAATCGGAGCAACGGCAGCCGCACATTCCTTGTCTTCATCAGCCAGAATCTCTTTTACCAGCTTATGGTCGGCATTCAATACCAGGTTGAACATGTCCGGCATTTCGCCATAGAAACTCATTCCTGCCTGGATATTAGCCATTTCTTTCATACGACGCATGTACTCGCTTTGAGTAATCATGACCGGTGAAGCATTTTCACCCAAGGCCTGAGCCATTACATTGAACTCTGTCTTTTCTATTTGCGGCAACTGGCTCTTGAAGATAACAGAGAGAACCTCCTGTTTATCGGCTTCCAAGACATCTTTCGCCTTGTCTTCCTTCACTATCAGATTGTCAACGACATCACTGTCTACGCGGGTGAAACGCACTTTCTCGAACTTTTGCTCCAGCATGCTTACCATGGCAACATCAAGCTGGCCGCCCATCAACAGCACATTATATCCCTTATTCTTGGCAGCCTCGATATAGCTGTATTGCTCATCTTTGTTGTTGGCATACAGATAAATCAGATTGCCATCCTTATCCGTCTGGCTATCCTTTATCAAGGTCTTATACTCTTCGAAGGTATAATACTTGTCGTCCGTATCGGAAAGAAGGGCGAAATCCTTTGCTCTATCATAGAAATCCTCTTGTGTGAGCATTCCGTAGTTAATGAAGATTTTCAAATCGTTCCACTTCTCTTCAAATTGCTTACGGTCGTTCTTGAATATGGATTGCAAGCGGTCGGACACTTTCTTCGTAATATATGTAGAGATTTTCTTCACATTGGAGTCACTCTGCAAATAGGAACGGGATACGTTCAGCGGAATATCCGGTGAATCGAGTACACCGTGCAGCAATGTCAGAAAGTCCGGAACAATACCCTCTACAGAGTCCGTTACATAGACCTGATTGCAATAAAGCTGGATTTTGTTCTTGTTCAACTCTATATTGCTCTTTACCTTCGGGAAGTACAGAATACCAGTAAGATGGAACGGATAATCCACGTTCAGATGTATCCAGAACAAGGGTTCATCGGACATCGGATAGAGGTCGCGATAGAACTTCTTGTAATCCTCGTCTTTTAATTCGCTGGGCTTCAGCGTCCACAATGGATTAGCGTTGTTGATGATGTTATCTTCGGATGTTTCAACCTGCTTGCCGTCTTTCCACTCTTTTTTCTTTCCGAATGCAACGGGAATAGGAAGGAAGCTGCAATACTTCTTCAAAAGAGAAGAGATGCGCGCTTCTTCAAGGAATTCCTTGCAATCGTCGTCTATATAAAGAACGATATCCGTACCGCGTTCTGCCTTGTCCGTATCTTCGATGGTAAACTCCGGACTACCGTCGCAAGTCCATTTCACGGCTTTAGCACCATCCTGATAGGATTTGGTGATGATTTCGACCTTCTTGGCAACCATAAAAGCCGAGTAAAAGCCAAGTCCGAAATGACCGATAATGGCATTGGCATCATTCTTATATTTCTCCAGGAAGTCGTTGGCTCCCGAGAATGCAATCTGATTGATGTATTTATCTATTTCTTCTGCCGTCAGGCCGATACCACGATCGGATACGGTAATCGTATCCTTGCCTAAAGACACATGCACGGTCAAATCACCGAGTTCACCCTTAAACTCACCGATAGAAGCCAGTGTTTTAAGTTTCTGGGTAGCATCGACGGCATTAGAGACTAACTCACGAAGGAAGATTTCATGGTCACTGTACAAAAACTTTTTGATAACGGGGAAGATATTCTCTGTAGTTACCCCAATATTTCCTTTTTGCATACTAAGTTTATATTTTTAGATTTGTATTTTTATTGTTTTGGCAAACTGAACACAAAAAAAATGCCAGTCCCGAAGAACTGACATTTTGACTGTTTTATTATAAAGGCTTGTTAGGCTTTGGTTATACTCAACTCGTCTTTTTCCTTATCGACAGAAACATTAACCGTATCACCGGGCTGTAATCCGGCAGACACAATCAGCTCCGAAAGTCCGTCTTCCAGATAATTCTGAATGGCACGCTTCAACGGACGGGCGCCAAACTGCACATCGTAGCCTTTGGCAGCAAGGAATCTCTTGGCTTCATCATCTACAACCATCTTATAGCCAATGGCTTCAATCCGTTCATACAAACCTTTCAGCTCTATGTCCACAATCTTCGTAATGGCATCCAACGAAAGCTGGTCAAACGTTATGATTTCATCCAGACGGTTCAGGAACTCAGGAGCAAAGGTCTTGTTCAATGCTTTCTGAATCACACTGCGCGAGTACTCGTTATCATCCGTACGTGCCTGTGCCGCAAAACCTACGCCACGACCGAACTCTTTCAACTGGCGGGTACCGATATTGGAGGTCATGATGATGACTGTATTCTTAAAGTCAATCGTTCTGCCATAATTGTCAGTAAGACGTCCCTCGTCCAACACCTGCAACAAGATATTGAACACATCCGGGTGAGCTTTTTCAATTTCGTCCAACAGCACTATGGAATAAGGTTTCCGGCGTACCTTCTCAGTCAACTGTCCACCTTCCTCATAACCGACATACCCCGGGGCCGCTCCAATCATACGGGACACCGTATATTTCTCCATATATTCGCTCATATCAATGCGTATCAGCGCATCGCTGGAACCAAACATATATTTAGCCAACTGCTTGGCCAAATGCGTTTTACCCACGCCGGTAGGACCGAGAAACATAAACGTTCCGATAGGGCGGTTAGGGTCTTTCAAGCCTACACGGCTGCGCAGGATGGCTTTGGTAAGTTTCTCTATCGCAGCATCCTGAGCCACAACTTTTGCCTGCAAATCTTCTTTCATACCTGCAAGCTTAAGACCTTCCGCCTGAGCCATACGTTGCACCGGAATACCGGACATCATCGATATGACATTGGCTATTTCTTCCTCTCCAACGAGCTGACGGTCGTCTTTGAGACGTGCTTCCCATTCCTCTTTCATTTCATCCAGACGAGCGGAAAGTTCTTTCTCTCTATCCCGATAACTGGCAGCCAGTTCAAAGTTCTGCGACTTTACGGCTTCAGCCTTCAAAACACGTGCGTCTTCTATCAGCTTTTCCTGCTCTTCAATCTCTTTGGGAACATTAATGTTCGTCAGATGCACACGCGAACCGGCTTCGTCCAAAGCATCAATGGCCTTATCCGGGAAGTTACGGTCGGTTATATAACGCTCTGCCAACTTGACACATGCCTCTAACGCTTCGTCCGTATAGCTCACGTTATGGTGGTCTTCGTACTTCTCTTTTATGTTTCTCAGTATCTGGAGCGTTTCTTCCGGAGTAGTGGGTTCTACTATAACTTTCTGAAAACGACGCTCCAAAGCACCGTCTTTCTCAATATTCTTTCTGTATTCGTCAAGCGTGGTAGCACCGATACATTGTATTTCGCCGCGAGCCAAAGCCGGCTTCAACATATTGGCTGCATCCATAGAACCGGCAGCTGCACCGGCGCCTACAATAGTATGAATCTCATCTATGAACAAGATTACGTTCGGATTCTTCTGCAACTCGTTGATAATGGAGCGAATGCGCTCTTCAAACTGTCCGCGGTATTTGGTTCCGGCTACAACAGAGGCCATATCGAGCATTACCACTCGCTTGTCAAACAAGATACGGGATACTTTCTTTTGAACGATACGCAGTGCCAATCCCTCTACAATAGCCGACTTGCCGACACCCGGCTCACCGATCAGCACCGGGTTGTTTTTCTTACGACGACTCAATATCTGCGCCAAGCGTTCTATCTCACGCTCACGCCCTACAACCGGATCGAGCTTGCCTTCTTCTGCCGCACGTGTCATGTCCGTACCGAAGTTATCCAGGACCGGAGTATCATTGGAAGACTTCTTCGATGCAGTCTGTGCAGAAGAAGCCGCGCCCTGTCCTGCATTGCGAGAGGGATGGGACATATTCATGTCTTCATCGTCTTCTTCCTCTTCTTCCGGAAATCCCATACCAGCATTCGGGTTGGTAGATTGCATTGTAAGCTGTTCAAATACAGATTGATAATTCACCCGGTTTTCTTCCAGAACGGTAGCAGCCAGGTTGTCGCCATCCTTCAGTATAGCCAATAACACATGTTCGGCATCGGCTGTTGCACTCTTTAAAATGCGCGCTTCCAGAATGCACATCTTCAATATCTTAGCGGCCATTGGCGACAATGGCACATCCGCATCGGGCAATAGGGTATCGTCTTCGGCATCTCTCAAGAAGCTTTCAATGCGCTTTTTTACTTGCTTCAAGTCTATATCGAGTTTCATCAATATCTCAATAGCTTTTCCTCCGCCGTCACGTAGCATGCCGAGCAGAAGATGCTCCGGGCCGATATATCTATTTCTCAGTCGGTTGGCTTCCTCCTTGCTATAAGTTATAATATCAGAAACTCTTTGTGAAAATTGATTGTTCATATAATTTTTATCTCCTTAATTAAAGGTTTTGACTGACAAAGATACGCATTTCTTTATATTGCATACCATAAACTGGATTAATAATATACAAATCCCGTGCCACAAATCACATCTTTCCGGTTCGCCCTACACATTATATTATAATACGTGGGAATTTCATCCGTACCAACGGTTGGTATTCGATGTACCAACCTAAGAAACTTCATATACCTAAGCTTGGTACGGCTCGTACCTTAGTAAGGTACACCGAGTACCAAAGGGAGGTATCTTTCTGGTACTTGTATCTGTCTTATTTTTAACCGATTATACATCAAACGGAAAACCATATATCCAAACAGGGTTTCAAGCATGGAAATCTGCAACAAAGTTTATGAGGGAAAACTTTTGTATATCGTAAAAAAGCAGTACTTTAGCGTGGTTTTTCACAAACCCCAAAATGTATAATTAATAATCTTTTTAAATGCTTGAACAAGACAGAATTATAAAGATTAACATCGAGGAGGAAATGAAGTCATCGTACATTGACTACTCCATGTCGGTCATTGTTTCACGTGCCCTTCCGGATGTTAGAGATGGTTTTAAACCTGTTCACCGAAGAATTCTTTTCGGTATGATGGGACTGGGAAATACGTCGGATAAACCCTATAAGAAATCTGCGAGAGTTGTCGGTGAGGTATTAGGAAAATATCACCCGCACGGTGACTTATCCGTATATGGCGCTCTCGTCCGTATGGCACAGCCGTGGGCTATGCGCTACATGCTTGTAGACGGACAAGGCAACTACGGTTCTGTGGACGGTGACAGCGCAGCCGCCATGCGTTACACGGAATGCCGCTTGCAAAAGATTGGAGAAGAAATGATGCAGGATCTTGATAAGGAGACTGTAGACATGCAAACCAACTTCGACGACTCGTTGCTGGAACCCACCGTAATGCCAACCCGCATTCCGAATCTTCTTGTCAACGGTGCTTCCGGTATCGCCGTAGGTATGGCCACGAATATGCCGACCCATAATCTGTCCGAAGTGATAGATGCCTGCGTCGCATATATCGACAACAATGATATCGACATCGAAGATTTGATGACTTACGTCAAAGCTCCCGACTTCCCGACAGGCGGTTATATATATGGTATGAGCGGTGTGCGCGAAGCCTACATGACCGGTCGCGGACGTGTCGTAATGCGCGCCAAGGCTGAGATTGAAACATCTTCCACGCATGACAAAATCGTTGTAACCGAAATCCCTTACGGAGTAAATAAGGCCGAATTAATCAAATCCATCGCCGATTTGGCCAACGAAAAGAAGATAGAGGGCATTTCCAATGCCAACGACGAGTCTGACCGCGAAGGTATGCGCATCGTCATCGACGTAAAACGCGATGCCAACGCCAGTGTAGTGCTGAACAAGCTCTACAAGATGACATTGTTGCAGACTTCTTTCGGCGTAAACAACGTAGCATTGGTACACGGGCGTCCTCGATTGCTGAACCTGAAAGACCTCATCAAGTATTTCGTAGAGCATCGTCACGACGTAGTTATCCGCCGTACACAATATGATTTGCGTAAAGCTAAAGAACGTGCCCATATCTTAGAAGGTTTGATTATTGCATCGGACAATATTGACGAGGTAATCAAAATCATCCGTGCCGCCAAAACTCCGAATGACGCAATCAGCGGTTTGATGGAGCGTTTTGAATTGACTGAAATCCAATCGCGCGCCATCGTAGAAATGCGTCTGCGCCAGTTAACCGGACTCATGCAGGACCAGCTCCATGCCGAGTATGAGGAAATCCAAAAGCAGATTGCTTATCTGGAAGAAATCCTCGTTAACGACGAACTCTGCCGCAAGGTTATCAAAGATGAATTAATCGAGATTAAAACTAAATACGGTGATGAACGCCGCTCTGAAATAGTTTATTCATCGGAAGAATTCAACCCGGAAGATTTCTATGCAGACGACGAAATGATTATTACCATTTCTCATATGGGATATATCAAGCGTACGCCGTTAAGCGAATTCCGTGCCCAAAACCGCGGTGGGGTAGGTTCTAAGGGAACAGAGACACGCGATGAGGACTTTGTAGAACATATATATCCTGCAACAATGCACAATACCATGATGTTCTTCACTCAAAAAGGTAAGTGCTATTGGCTGAAAGTATATGAGATACCCGAAGGAACCAAAAACTCTAAGGGACGCGCCATTCAGAACCTGTTGAATATAGACTCTGATGACGCCGTAAATGCATACCTGCGCGTGAAGAATCTGAACGACCAGGATTTCATTAACAGTCATTATGTACTGTTCTGCACAAAGAATGGCGTCATTAAAAAAACATTGCTCGAACAATATTCCCGTCCTCGCCAAAATGGTGTCAATGCCATTACAATTCGCGAAGATGACCGCGTAATTGAAGTGCGCATGACTAACGGTGACAATGAGATTATCATTGCCAATCGTAACGGACGTGCCATCCGTTTCCACGAAAGTGCCGTGCGCGTAATGGGACGTACAGCTACCGGTGTACGCGGCATGACGCTTGATGAAGACGGACAAGACGAAGTTGTCGGAATGATTTGTATCAAAGACCCTGAAACTGAGACAATCATGGTTGTGTCAGAACAAGGATACGGTAAGCGTTCCGATATTGAGGATTATCGTAAGACGAACCGTGGCGGTAAAGGTGTAAAAACTATGAATATCACCGATAAAACCGGTAAACTGGTAACAATCAAGTCTGTAACAGATGAGAACGATTTAATGATTATCAATAAATCGGGTATCACCATCCGTCTGAAAGTAGCAGATGTTCGTATAATGGGACGTGCTACGCAGGGAGTACGACTGATTAATCTTGAAAAACGTAATGATGAAATTGGCTCCGTATGTAAAGTTACCTCGGAAACCGAAGAGGATATCATTGCAGAAGAGGATAGCGATGCATCAGAAAAAACTCAGAACGATATAGTAAACAATGAAAATGAAGAATAGACACAATATTAATTTAAAATTTTCTACAATCATGAAAAGAGTATTATTTTCAATGGTTTTACTACTTGCGGCAGGCTTTACCTTCGCTCAGGAAAAGAGCGTGAAAGAGGCAAAAAGCATCGCTAACGACGTAAAACCGGATTTTGCACAAGCAGAGAAGCTCATCAATGAAGCTCTGAACAATGCTGAAACCAAAGACAACGCCGAAACATGGGATGTAGCCGGCTTTATTCAAAAGAGAATCAATGAAAAGGAAATGGAGAATGCTTATTTAAGAAAGCCTTATGATACTCTTAAAGTGTATAACAGCGCACTGAATATGTGCAAATACTACTTTAAATGCGATGAACTTGCACAGATTCCTAACGAAAAAGGTAAAATCAAAAATAAGTTCAGAAGATCGAACAGTGCTGCTATATTAGCTGCGCGTCCCAACCTGATTAATGGTGGTATCCAGTTCTTTAATTTAGATAAGAATAAAGAGGCTTTGGATTTCTTCGCAACTTATGTAGACATTGCTATCAATCCTATGTTTGAAAAGGAGAATCTGCTTCAAACAGATACTGTATTGCCCCAAATTGCTTATTATGCAAGCTTAGCTGCAGCCAAAATGGAAGATTATCCAAACGTATTGAAATATGCACCTTATGCAAAGGAGGACAAAGAAGTGGGTAAATATGCCATGGAATTTATTTCTACAGCATTGAAAGCTCAAGGGGATACTGTCAAGTGGATCGCTTCCTTAAAAGATGGTATCCAAAAGTATCCTGAACATTCATTCTTCTTTGGACATCTGATTGATTATTATAGCAATAATAACAAGTTTGACGAAGCAATGCAGTTTGCAGATGATATGTTGGCTAAAGATCCTAATAACACATTCTATTTGTACGTAAAAGGATACCTTTATCACAACATGAAAGATTATGAAAAAGCCATTGAATTCTACAACAAAACCATTGAAGTAGATCCTAATTATGCAGAAGCATATTCCAACTTGGGCTTAATCTATTGCCTGCAAGCTCAGGATTTCTCTGAAAAAGCTACTACTGATGTCAATAATCCAAAATACAAAGAAGACCAAGCTACACTGAAAGTTTTCTATGAAAAGGCAAGACCTAATTATGAAAAAGCAAGAGAACTGAAACCTGAACAGAAAGATTTGTGGCTAAATGGATTATACAGAGTTTATTATAACTTACAAATGGGTCCTGAATTTGATGAAATAGAAAAATTGATGCAATAATTGAATTGCTACTATTACCAAAGATAGCTTACATATTCAAGCTATCTTTGGTATAATTTTCTTCCAAATTAGAGAAGGATAAAGGTTTATTTTAGTTTATGGTGTTATATATTAAACATAATATTGATATTACACCATAAACATAGGAAATGGGATATGTAATAGTATAACCATGAAAAGATAAAAAATAAGTGGACTCCACTAAAACTAATTCAGCATTTAGCGGTAGCCCACGTCCTTACCTAGACAGATTAAAATTATCATTTCAATTAGGCCGCCCATAGATAACCAGCAATGGTGTATCAGAATGGAAAATCATTTTTCTGGCAATTCCTGGATTAAACAAACGAGAAAATATATTTCGCTTATATGATGTCAATGTAATAATATCTATGTGATTAGTTTTAATATATTCATCCAAGCTATTAAGGAAATCATCATTCTTCACTACATCATAATGAATTTCCAATTGCGGATACTGTTTTTGGAAATACTCTTTAATGCCACCCAACTTTATCTCATTCCAAGTGTCTTTTACATCAGCTAAGTGTATTAAAGAAACTGAGAAACAAAATGGCTTTAAACTATTGATTAATGAATCAAAAGCTATCAAGTCGCGCTGGTCAAAATTCGTAATAAATGCAATACGTTTCACAGCGCTAAATTCTTTGAACGGTGTATTCTCCGGAATGGCTAAAACCGGTACACGACTACGCTCGATAACTTCAGCGGTTACACTACCAATCAAATCAATATCTTTCTGATTCTTACCACGCGTTCCCATGATGATAATTCTCGGACGATTTTCTTTAGAATAGCGTAATATCTCTTCTTCTGGAATGCCTTCTCTCAATACGCAAGTGTATTTTATATCAGGAAACTCTCCGGATGTAACTTTAGCTTTTACTTTATCGGACAAAGCATTCAAATCCGAGTGTACTTTCTGCAATATATTCCGGACATTCTCTTCATCACTCAACTGATAGTTAAAAACATCACCGTATGGCAATGAAGTCGCATAGATAGGTGTAAAATATACGTGAAGCAAAACTACTTCAGCATCTATGTTTTTTGCAAAATTAAAACCGAACTCACATGCTTTCAATGAATAACTTGAAAAATCGACAGGAATCAAGACCTTATTACTGCCTTTCTCTATTTGGGGCATCTTCTCTCCCACTACTTCTTCGGACAACCATGCCGAGCTTTCCGTAATTTTCAAAGCATGCGGTAAGTCGCTTTCTTTTATACGAACACGCACACCGGAAGATACAACCGGCTGTATTTGATTTACATTATGAATATAAGTCTCAATACCTTCATTTTCGAGAACATTCTTTAGTATTTGTGCCTTAGCATACGTAAGAATCGCTAATGTTACTAATTTATCTTCCATAAGTCGTCTATTATATTTATTTACAAAACAAACAAGAAATCCCAATTGTTTCTCAGCAATTGGGATCCTTCTTTACTTTCTTTTCTTAAGCCTGAACAGGTTCAGCAGTTTCACCTGCCATTTCATCTAAAATTTTTAAAGCCCGATCAAGAACGGTAGTATCATCAATCATTACTAAACCGCCATCCGGACCGGGTTCTAAGTGAATTCCAACACTTTTACCCTCCTTAAAGTTATGACCGCCAAAGAAATTTCTTACAGTGTCAACATTAAGTCCAAGTTCATCGGCTATTCTATGCATACTACCACTAGGTAATGAGTCTTTAATCTTACGGAGTTCATTAAATGTTATCGTTCTCATATTCATAAATTTAATGGTTAATACTTTGTTATTTCTTTATCACGCTATAAACTTAAGGAAAAAAAAAGATAAAACAAACTATTTATCTGTATTTTTCCATTATATGTTTAACATTCCCATAAATACAAAAAGAACCCGTATGAAGTAAAAGGAAATAGTTTCCTTTATTTCATACGGGCTTCTATATTCAGCAATGAATACTCTTAAATCACTTCTATTGCAGAAGCAGGAATCCACCCTACCTTACCATCTTCCAAGCGAATCTCTTTCCATTCGCGCATGGAATTATCTTTAATTTCAATTTTATGCCCTTCATGCAGAACGAATAAACCAGTACCACTTTCACTGGGAGTACTCCGTACTGTAACACTGGGAGACAAGACTATTGCATCATTCCTATCCAGTAATTCACTTTTCTGCTCCGAAGCAAAAATATTACTTAATACAGTAAATACTAAAAATAGAATTCCCGCTATAAACCCGCTTTTTTTCCAGATAATCTGTTTGGAAAAAAAGAATAGGGAAAACGAGATAAGCAAAAGAATAAAAAACACAATACCTAATTTAGCCCAAGCATCTACACTTAAACAATTTGTCAATGACTTAATCCAAGCTACAAAAAATATATCAGGTACAGAAACTACCTTATCTATCGTCTTGGAACGTGCTATTTCCAAATTAGCGCGAATATCTGCATTACCCGGTTGCAATAACAAAGCGCGTTCATAATTTAAAATAGCCTTTGCTATATCGTCTGCTTTATAATAGCTATTACCCAAATTATAATAAACTTCAGCGGCTTCACCTTTTTTCAATAAGCTCTCGTATATTTGAATGGCAGAAGCATAATCATTACGCATATATGCACTGTCACCTTGTGCTTTCGTAACATTGTCAACTGATTTAGTTGCAGAAAATTCCGTATGCGAACCTATAGACACAGAATCTTTGGCAGAAGCCGAAGTATCTGCCGTTCCTTGCGCCCAAACAGCTAATCCTATCAGTAGACCAAATACTAAGGATATTACTTTCTTCATCATTATACATCCTCCCAATTTAATGTTTTATAGAGTTTTCCATTTTACTGATAACTTCCAAAGAATCTGAATAAACTTTATCCATAGCCTGATTATCATCTCCGGGAGCAAAACGGGCAAACTCACAATTGTTCAATGCATCAAGGAAATCTTTTATCAGTGCATCATCAACACCGTAATTGCGAAGCTCTCCCTCGACATTATCTTTAGATAAACGTGAAACCGGAATACTCAATTTATCGCTAATATATCCCCACAATGCTTTCAATACTTCATCGTAAAATGCATCTTTCTTGTTATCTGCCAACAATTTCCCCGCTAACTTCATACGTTTCACAGCAACCTTATTTGCTTTCTTCGTACGCATTTTAGCAACATTGGCATTGGCTGCAATCTGTTTACGATAAACAATGAAGAACAGGACGAATGCAATGCCGGGCACTATGTAAAACAGCCAATAAGCCAAAGAACCGAAGAAGAAATCTCCTTTTTGGGAAAGAGTTACGTTATTCTGCTTGATATAACGTATGTCCTCATTCAAAACTTTCAAATCTTCTTTATTAGTAAAATTGGCAATAGTCTGAGCTGCATTACCACTTCCCTTTTCTACATGGAGTTCGTATTCCTCGGTCGTTAAAGTCTTGTATGTACGAGATTTAATATCGAAATAGCTGAACTTTACAGCAGGAATCTTATATGTTCCCGCATTACGGGGAATGGCAAGATACTCAATCACCTGACTGCCGGAGAGTCCGGAATTTGTCAAACGGAACTTATTATCAACCTTCGGGTCATAGACTTCAAAGTCTTCTGGGAATTTAACTTCCGGAGTAGAGATTAATTTCAGATTACCCGTACCCGAAATAACAAGCCTCACAGTAACAGCATCGTTTGTCTTAACATTCGTACTATTTATAGAAGAAGAAATACTGAATTCTCCCACTCCTCCGGAAAATCCCGAAGGCTTACCATCCGGTAAAGCTTTTACATCAACAACCAATTTAGGGGTCATTAATGTCTTCTTCACTTCTACGTAATTAGAACCTCCATTGAAGAAAGCTTCGAAAGGATCGTCCACATGAGTAACCTTGGCTATAGATGCATCAAAACGTGCCGCATCAATCGTTATTTTTCCCGGTTGTTGCGGAAATAATACAAATTGGCGGTATACGGTCGTCTGATAGTTTCTTCCTTTATAGTGTTCAAGACTCCATTTACGGTCATTAGGCAATTCGACTTCCTGAGAATGAAACCCTTTAAAATCAGGAAGTTTCACGTTGTCAAAACCTCTCAAGTCTACTAAAGTATATATCTTATATGTTAACAAGAGAGCCTCTTGCTCATACAGGTTCGTCTTATTGGCAGTAGCTGTAATAAACAAATCGTTATTCGATACTGACGTTCCTGATGAAGCACGACTTGCAGAGCCACTTTGTCTTCCACTATTTCCGGAAGCCCCTCCATTTGTTCTATCAGCAGGAAGTACTTTTACGTGCACAGAATTGGAAACCATCTGATTGCCCTCTGCCGTTATAGTAGCCCCGGGTATAGTAAAACTACCTTCAGCCGTAGCCATCAATATATAAGTAAATGTTATGCTACTTGTAGAGGTTGTCTGCCCATTGATAACTTGCACATTCTTCTGTTGTGAACGACTGGGACCCATCAGTACATCAAAACCTTTTATAGAAGGAGCCCGGAAATCTCTCACTTTCTGTGTGGTCACTGTATATGACAGCCTGAATTGATCACCTACTGCCACAACATCAGGTGCAGATGCAGTAAACGAAACCTTGCTATCTGCAAAAGCACGCAAACTGACTATCATCAGCACCATCCATAAGACAATTATTTTTCTCATATATTACTTCCTGTTATATTTATTACCAATCTTTTTCCAAACGACCACCTTGAATAACCTGCTGTTTCTTTACTTTATCCTGCACATCTTTTTCATCTTGCATCACAGAATTTAAAAGCTGCTCAGCATTCTCTTTAGACATCTCACTGTCCTTTTTCTGTGGTTGCGGCGGTTGTTGTTGGTCTTTATTCTGCTGTTGATCTTTATTTTGGTCCTTTTTATCCTCCTGCTGGTCCTGTTGCTGCTGTTTATTCTGGTCCTGGTTTTGCTGATTCTGCTGCTGGTCTTTCAGCATCTTTTGCGACAAAGCCAAATTATAACGTGTTTCATCATCTTTCGGGTTATTACGTAATGACTGCTTATATGCTTCTACCGCTTTGCCATAATCTTTCTGTGATTGAAAAATCACCCCCATATTATGATAGATTTGCGCTAAATCATTCTTGTCCTTTTCTATTTTTGTAGCGGCAACATATTGTTCCATAGCCTCTTGCAGTTTATTCTGCTGAGCCAATGTATTCCCCAAATTAAACATTGAGACTGTAGACTGAGGATTCGTCTCCAAAGCTTTACGATAATTTACCTCCGCATCCACATACACGCTATCTTTAAAAAAACGGTTCCCTTTACGGATAAAATCACGTTCGGCTTTCTGAGCCGAAGCTGTAGCTGCCATTAGCAGCAATAAAAAAAAGCTTATATATTTTTTCTGTAACATACGCATCATTTCTTATTGGAAAACAAATGAATATTACGGAACAGAGGATTCTTGCGTTCCAATACCAGCATTTCTGCCAACAAAAGCAACAGAATAATCCATGCCACAGCCTGGAACTGCTCATTAAACTCTGTGTATACCTGTGTTTCCACATCAGCTTTCGCCATTTTATTAATTTCCCGGCTAATCGCCTTTTGAGCGCCATTTGTATTATCTACACGCACATAGATACCATTGCCCGCCTTAGCTATCTCCTGACACATCTGTTCGTTCAAACGGGTTACAATCACGTTCCCGTCACGGTCGCGACGATAATCATTTGTCCCTTCTGCCGGGATGGGAGCTCCCTCAGGCATACCTACACCAAGAGCATTCACTTGAATACCTTTTTCTGCGGCATCTTTAGCAGCTTCCACTGCACCACCTTCATGATTTTCACCATCGGTAATGACAATCACTGCACGCCCTACCCCCTCTTGCGGAGTAAAACTACGGGAGGCCAAATTAATGGCTGCCCCAATTGCTGTACCTTGTTTGGAAATCAATGAAGGATCTATAGACTCCAAAAACATCTTGGCTGATATATAATCGCTTGTAATAGGAAGCTGTGTAAATGCATCACCCGCAAAAACAATCATACCTACTTTATCATTCTCCATTTTATCCACCAACTGCGCTACAAGTCTCTTTGCTTTCTGCAAACGACTGGGCTGTACGTCTTGTGCCAGCATCGAATTGGAAATATCCAATGCAATCATCACTTCAACTCCCTGACGCTTCACTGTTTCCAGTTTAGAACCAAACTGCGGACGCGCCAACAATACAGAAAACAGACCGATAACAACAAATACCATCCAAAACTTCACATCCGGACGATATTTGGATACGTCCGGCATCAACTGTGCCATCAGTTCCGGATCACCGAATTTGCGGATATTCTTCCGTCTCCGATAATTGGAATACAAGTAGAAGGCTGCTAACAAGGGCAACAACAGCAACAAGTACAAATATGCAGGTTCTTCAAATCGAAACATTTCTTTATTTATTATTTTTACGATTTACTATTTACTAAACTTGTACAAGATACAATATCCTGAGAAAAAGGATGCGTATACTACGGTATCTTCTTCAATATTGAATTACGTAACAGAACTTCCAACAGCACACATAAGAAAGCTGCCAGAGCAAACCAGCGATACTCTTCCTGGCGCTTGCTGTATTCTTTTACGTTCAGTTTCGTTTTCTCCAGCTTATCTATTTCCTCGTATACCTCTTTCAACTTCGAATTGCTCGTAGCGCGAAAATAATTACCATCCGTTGTTCCGGCAATTTGTGTCAGGGTCTTTTCGTCAATCTCAACCGGCATATTGACATACTGCACGGTTCCACCTACCGGATAAGGATATGGAGCCATACCGTTAGTACCTACACCGATAGTATAAACACGGATACCGAAACTTTTAGCTATCTCGGCAGCCGTCAACGGAGAAATATCTCCTCTATTATTCGTGCCGTCTGTTAAAAGAATAATCACTTTCGATTTGGCTTTGCTGTCTTTCAGCCGGGTAACCGCATTGGCAATACCCATACCCACTGCCGTACCATCCTCAATAAGACCACATTTTACGTCTTTTATCAAATTCAAAAGCACGGCATGGTCTACCGTCAACGGACATTGCGTAAAACTTTCTCCGGCGAATAGTGTGATGCCGACATTGTCATTCGGACGGCCATTGATGAACTCTGCCGCCACATCCTTGGCCGCTTCCAGGCGATTCGGCTTCAAATCTTCAGCCAACATACTGGTAGAAACGTCTATGGCAAGCATTATATCAATACCCTCTATTTCACTATTCTGCCAGCTATCGGTAGTTTGCGGTCTGGCTAAAACGAGAATAATCAAGGTTAAAGCTATTATCCTCAATGCAAACGGTGCATGCAGCAAGTAATTCTTATAGCTCTTGGGAGCATGCGCATATACACGAGCGTCTGAAATCTGAAGCGTGGCTTCACTATTCTTCCGCCTCATGATATACCATGCTATATAAGGTATAAGCAACAGCAGCAAAAATAAATATTCAATATTGGCAAAAACCATGATATTTACAATTTTACAAATTATGATTTATGATTGAAGCGTATCTCCCTGCTTTTACTTTCAGGCAAAATAGTTATACAGCTCCAAACCTATATATATCAGTGAACCGACAAGTGCTGCCGTTAAAGCAACGATACCTGCACCAAGCAGTATCTTGGTACGCAAGGAACGTTTTTCAATGATAGTAATTTCAGTAGGCTGCGGCTTGGCATTTTCATCTTCTTTTTCCTTTGTTTCATTGATAAAGTCAATCGCATTAATCAAATTTGCGTCATTCTCATTCATCAGTGGATTATGTTTGGCAAACTTCACTAAATCCGCGGTTTGGAACAGGATACGTAAATCCGATATTGCATTTTTATCATTCATTTCCAATAGTTTATCAATGATTTCAGAGGAAGTCATTTCCAATGCATTGAAACCGAAGCGGTCTTTTATATAAGTACGAATAGCATCTGTCAATTCTGTATAATACTCCTTCGATTGTCCTTTCTGCCATACTTTCTCACCTTTGATACGTTCTATTTCCTGCATAGCCAACTGATGTGGCGGCAGTTTCGGTTCTACCTTCACCTTGCGAATTATCGGTTTGTTATCGCGAATACGTTTCACAAGATAGATAAGCAGCAACAGGAACGGCACAAACAATACAGCACAAGCGATAGACATATACCAGTCTTCCCATGCAAAAGGTGCTTTCATTACGGGTTTAGGACCAAAAAACTGATCGGGATGCAACGTATCTACCGGCATGGAATACACTTTCAATGCCAAAGCTTTGGAGCGATATGCCTTATTATCAACAAGCACCTCCATTGGGGGCAAGTAATATAATGCCGAGTCAAAGGAAGTTACGGTGTACTCCTGAGTTATCAACGAGCGTCTGCCGTCATTCAGCATCTGTGTATCGGGCTTGGCTATATCAACAATTTCCACTCCACGCACCAAAGTATCTGTATAGGCAGGAAGAATAGCGCGCTTATCAGTGTCCAATGAAACCTGAAGCTTAATCTTGGCCTGCTCCCCGATAAGGATTTGCAAGGAATCAATTGTAGCATCCACTGTCACCGACTGGGCTATTACCCTACCCGTCAATGCTGTCAACAGCGTTATCAGAAATAAATATCTTTTCATTCTCCGATTAGTTTCTTTTCGCAAATAAATTCATCAATGCTTTCACATAATCCTGGTCCGTACGTACTGACACATTATCTACATTGCTCTTAGTAAATGTATCATTCAGTTCCGTCTGCTTATTCACCCACCAATCACGATGAGCACGCCGTACGGCACGCGAAGAAGTATCAATCCATTGTTCATGCCCCGTTTCCGCATCTTTTATTTTCATCAGCCCCACAGCAGGCAACTCCTCTACACGGCGGTCGTATACCTGAATAGCCACAACATCATGCTTCCGATTGGCAATAGTCATGGCATTTTTAAAACTCTCCTGGTCGATGAAGTCCGATAAGACAAAAGCCGTACAACGACGCTTCATAACATTCGTAAGATACTCCAAGCCGAGACGGATATTGGTCCGGCGACTTTCCGGACGGAAATCAAGCAATTCGCGAATGATATATAGTATATGTTTACGTCCCTTCTTGGGTGGAATAAACTTTTCTATCCGGTCT